>Ga0210398_10000329_pt1 | contig 56304 bp, 50 predicted proteins | sample IncBWC4OmetaG_FD_161047 | JGI IMG/M metagenome (GOLD analysis project Ga0210398, IMG submission 161047) | Forest soil microbial communities from Barre Woods Harvard Forest LTER site, Petersham, Massachusetts, United States - Inc-BW-C-4-O | ecosystem: Environmental > Terrestrial > Soil >...
GACGCGGGGTGGAGCAGCCCGGTAGCTCGTCAGGCTCATAACCTGAAGGTCGTAGGTTCAAATCCTACCCCCGCAACCAGAAATTCATTTACCACACTGCCGCTGATCGCGGCTGCTCGCCGAAGCGACGGTCTTACCTTCTTCTTGTCCTCACGCCCCCCGTGGCAGCGGCCTCATTACGCTTCGCGCACGCACCGAACCATGTGGCCGTCGCTTTTGGTCACGACCGGCGGATCACCAAGCCGGCAATGCTCAACCGCGTACTTGCAGCGAGGGGCGAAGGCGCAGCCGGGCGGCAGCGCCGCAAGGTCAGGCGGCCCGCCGGGGATCGCGGTGAGCGCGCTGCCGCGCCGCCCCCCATGCACGGCGCAACCGAGAAGCCCAGCGGTGTAGGGATGGCGCGGCGCGCGGATGATCTCGCGCACGCTGCCGGTCTCCACAAAACGGCCGGCGTACATGACCGCGACCCGGTCGGAGATCTCTGCGGCGACCCCGACATCGTGGGTCACGAATACGATCGCCATGCCGAACTCCTCCTGCAGCTGCCGCAGCAGATGGAGGATCTGAATCTGTACGGTCACGTCGAGCGCGGTCGTCGGTTCGTCGGCCAAAAGGACATCGGGCGAGCAGGCGAGTGCCAGCGCGATCATCGCGCGCTGGCGCATGCCGCCCGACATCTCGTGCGGGTAATTGCCGAGCCGGCGCTCGGCAGCGGGGATGCGCATCCGCTCGAGGAGGGTGCGCGCCCGGTTGCGGGCGGTCGTCTCGTCGACGCCCTCGTGGCGGATGATTGTCTCGGTGATCTGCTTGCCGATCGTGTAGACCGGGTCGAGTGCGGTGATCGGCTCCTGGAAGACCATCGAAATCCGCTGCCCACGGAGCTTTGCGAGCTCGCCCGCCGGCAGGCCGAGTAGCGGCTGACCGGCAAGGCGCACGGAGCCGGTGATCTCGGTATATGCCGGCAGTAGGCCCAGCAGTGCTTTCAGCGTGACGCTCTTGCCCGACCCCGACTCGCCGAGAATGGTCAGCGTCTCGCGGCGGCGCAGTGCGAAGGAGACATCGCTGACCGCGGCGACCGTCGCTTCGCGGCGGCGAAACCGCACCGTCAGCCCGGCAACATCCAGCGCCGGTGCCTCGATGGAAGCAGGCTCCGGCATCGGCGAGATCACGGTTCCGTCAGGCATGGGCCGCCGCCACTGCCGCCTGCGCTTCGGGGATGTGGCAGGCGACAAGGTGCTCCGGATCGTCGCACGTCAGCAGCGGTGGTGCCATTTCGGCGCAAATCGCCTGAGCGAACGCGCAGCGCGTGCGAAAACGGCAGCCGGATGGCGGATCGATCGGGCTCGGGGGGTCGCCTACGAGCGGTGGCTCCGTCGTGCGACGATCGGGATCGAGCGTCGGCTTCGAGGCTAGCAGTGCCCGCGTGTAGGGATGGCGCGGCGTCTCGTAGATCGCCGCCACTGGGCCGGTCTCGACGACGTGGCCGAGATACATCACCAGGATGCGGTCGCTGACATATTCGACGACGTTGAGATCGTGCGAGATGAAAATGTAGGTAAGGCTGAAGTGGCGCTGAAACTCGGCGAGCAGATTGAGCATCTGCGCCTCGATCGACTTATCGAGCGCCGAGACCGCCTCGTCGAGGATCACCAGGCGCGGGTTGAGCGCGAGTGCGCGGGCGATATTGACCCGCTGGCGCTGTCCGCCGGACAGCTCGTGCGGATAGCGGCGGGCGAACCGTGCCGGGTCGAGTCCGCTTTGCGCGAGCAGCGCCTCGGCCCGCTCGATGGCGGCCGGGCGCTTCATGCCGTGGATGCGCGGCGCGTAGGCAATGGTTTCGGCGATGGTCATGCGCGGGTTCAGCGACGAGTAGCTGTCTTGAAAGACGAGTTGCATCTGCCGGCGCATTTCGTTGACGCTGATGCCCGACTGCACGCCGAGCGGATCGCCGTCGAAGATGATTTCACCGGCATCGGGCTCGATGAGACGCATCAAGAGACGCGCGGTCGTCGACTTGCCGCAGCCTGACTCACCGACGATGCCGAGCGTCTCGCCTTTGCGTACCGCGAACGAGACGTCGTCCACCGCATGCACAGTCCCGATGCGCCGGTTGAGGAAGCCGCCGCGCACGGGGAAATGCTTGCGCAGCCCTTCCACTGTGAGCAGGGGCTGAGCCGGGCCGCCGCGATCGCGTGGGTCCAACATCGCCGTCGGGGCGGAGATCATCGGCTGGCCCGCCTAGGCATTGAGCTTGACATCCATGGCGCTGCGCAAGCCGTCGCTCATCAAGTTGAAGCACATTGAGGTCGCGAAAATCATCAGCCCCGGCAGCGCCGCGACATAGGGCTGGACATAAATCGCACTGCGCAGCGCGTTGAGCATGACGCCCCATTCCGGCTGCGGCGGGGTCACGCCGAGGCCGAGAAAGCTGAGGCCCGCGGAGAGGATGATCGAGAGGCTGATGAGGCTCGTTGCGTAGACCAGCACCGGCCCCAGCACATTGGCCAGCACATGATGCCGCATGACCTGAAAGGCTGTGCTTCCCGAGGCGCGCGCCGCCTCGACAAAATCGAGGCGGCGGGTCTGCGCGGTCACCGTCTCGGTGATGCGAGTCAACGGCGGCACGAAGACAATCGACAGCGCCAGCACCGCATTGCCGAACCCGTTGCCGAGCACGCCACAGATCGCGATCGCCAGCAGCACCGATGGAAACGCGTAGAACACGTCCATCACCCGCATGATCACCGTATTGACCGCGCCACCTATGTAGCCGGCGAGGAGCCCGAGCCCACCCCCGACACAGAGCGCCGCGCTCACCGGGATGATGCCGGCGAGCAGCGACAGCCGGCCGCCATAGCACAGCCGCGTCCACAGATCGCGGCCGCCCTCATCGGTGCCGAGCCAGTGTCCCGGTGCACCGATCGGCGCGAGACGATGCAGTACGCTGCCGTCATACGGGTGCCCGGTGCTCACCAATGGCGCGAAGACGGCGATGAAGATGATCCCGAGCAGGACCAGCGACACCGCGATCGTGACGGGATCGCGCGCCAGCCGCTTTCCGACATTCCGCCAATAACCCGATGCCGGCCTCGCGGTGGCGAGGGCTGCCAGGATTGCGGCGGATGAGATCGCGGTGTCGGCCATTCCGTCTGCTCTCAGCGCCGCAGACGCGGGTCGATCGCCGCTTGGGCAACGTCAACCACGAGGTTGAGGATCACGAAAAAGAATGCGAGGACGACGACCGTCGCCTGCAGGATCGGGATGTCGCGGCGGAAGATCGCGAGGTTGAGCAGGTAGCCCGAGCCCGGCCAGTTGAATACGGTCTCGACCAGGATCGACCCGCCGAGCAGATAGCCGAATTGCAACCCCATCAACGCCAAGACCGGCGGTGCGGCGTTCTTGCAGACATGCCGCAGGATAGGCCCGCGGGTCAGCCCCTTGGCGGCGAGCGCGGAGACGAACTCCTGGCTCAGCACCTCGAGCGCCGTCGCGCGCGTGAACCGGCCGATCACCCCCATCGGGATCAGCGACAGCGCGCCGACGGGCAGTACGAGGTAACGCAAGCGTCCGAAAAATGACGCCGTGTCCGGCCAGATCCCCTGCGCCGGCAGCCACGCATGCAATACCGCGGCGAACAGCACCAAAACGATCGCCGCCCAGTAATTGGGCACACTCACTCCGGTCGTAGCGATCGCCGAGCACAATTTGTCAGGCCAGCGACCGTGGTAAAGCGCGGCCGTCAGGCCCAGCGCAATGCCGAGGCTAAAGCCGAGACAAGCGGCCAGGATCGCCAGGGTGAAGGTGTTGCCGAGCGCGATGAGAAGCTGCCCGAGCACTGGTTGAGCGTTGAAGATCGAAACGCCGAAATTGCCGGTCAGCGCATTGCGCAGCCACAGCAGGTACTGAATATAAAGCGGCTTGTCGAAGCCGAACGTCGCCTTGACCTGCGCCACGATCTCCGGCGAGGCCTCTGGCGGCAACAGCAGGTCGATCGGGTCGCCCGGCGCGATATGCACCAGTGCGAAAACCACCAGCGACACGCCGAACAGCACCGGGACGGCGAGCAGCAACCGGCGGACGGCGAACTGAAACATCGCGGCTCCGAGCGAAAGGTGTTCGCTGCGTCGCAACATGCATGCCAGCAGCGGCAGTGACTTGTCGCCGTGGCATGGAAGTTGCGCTGCAACATTCGGCTTCCCAAGGAGCGATGTGACCGATGCTCTCAAGACGCGATTTTATGGCCGTCGCCGCCGGCGCCGCAGCGTCGCCGATCCTTCCTGTGAGGGGGGCGTCGCCGCAGGTGCTACGTATCGCGATGACCGCGAACGATGTGCCGTCCCCGACCGGCATTCCCAATAACGGGTTCGAGGGCTATCGCTTTCTCGGCTACACCGCCTATGACGGGCTGGTGAACTGGGACCTCATGCACAACCAGGACAAGCCGGCCGGCATCAAGCCCGGCCTTTTTTCCGAATGGCACAACGACCCGGAGAAGATCGAGCGGCTGGTCTGCACTGTGCGCCAAGGCGTCAAGTTCCACGACGGCTCGGAATTCAACGCCGATGCGGTGATCTGGAACCTGCAGCGCATGTACGACGACAAGTCGCCGCAATACGACGCGCCGGCGGCGCCGATCATCCGCGCGGTCGTCTACATGCTCGACACGTTCGAGAAGGCCGACGACAAGACCGTCGTCATCACCGCGAAGTATCCGTTCACGTTTCTCCCGGTCCTCCTGACCCGTCTTCTGATGGCGAGCCCCACGCAGTGGGAAAAGGTCGGCAAGAGCTGGCCGGCCTTTGCGAAGGCGCCCGTCGGCACCGGTCCGTTCAAGATCACCAAGGTGACGATGGGCCAATCGGTGGAGATGGCGCGCAACGAGGATTACTGGGACAAGGACCGCATCCCCAAGCTTGACGGACTCGTGCTTATCCCGATGCCCGAGCCGACGACACGCGTGGCGGCGCTGCGCTCGGGCCAGGTCGATTGGATCGAGGTGCCGGCGCCGGATGCGATCCCATCGCTGAAATCTGCCGGGTACAACGTCACGCTGTGGCCTTATCCACACACCTATCCGTACGTCCTCGACGTGTCCGAGAAATCGCCATTCCACGACAAGCGTATTCGTCAGGCGATGAACTACGCGATCGACCGCGAGAACCTATGCAAGCTGATCAACGACACCGCCATCCCGGCGGACGGGCTGTTCACCCAGGGCACGCCGTATTACGGCGCGCCGACCGAGCATTACGGCTACAACCCGGACAAAGCCAAGGCGCTGCTCGCCGATGCGGGCTACGGCCCGGACAAGCCGCTCAGTGCCAAGATCATGATCTCGACCGCGGGCTCGGGGCAGATGGTGCCGATCCCGATGAACGAGTATCTGCAGACCAACTTCAAGGCGGTTGGGATCAACATCGACTTCGACGTTGTCGAATGGGACACGATGCTGCAGGGGATTCGCAGCAACCCGACGGCGCCGCAATCGCATGGGGACCAGGGTATCAACATCAGCCTCAGCTGGGTCGATCCGGCGGCGATGTTCCGCTATTACGATTCGAAGAGCTATTCTCCCAACGGCTTCAACTGGGGCCGCTGGTCCGACCCGCGCGTCGACAAGCTGCTCGAAGGCGCGCAAGCCTCGACCGACCAGGCCGAGCAGACCAAGATGCTGGCCGACGCGCACAGCATTATCGTCGACGAGGCGCCGTGGCTCTTCATCGTCCACGACCTCAACCCGCGCGCCATGGCCGCCAATGTGAAGGGCTTCAAGCCGGCGCAAAGCTGGATGGTCGAGCTGACCCAAATCACGCTTACGTAGGCGGCGTTGCTGCGCGCCAACGCCAACGCGCCCTCGTGGTTGCCGGGCTCGCTAATTCGAGCCGACAGCCGAACAATCGCTTGCGGCGCTAAGCGGCCATCTGATTGCGCCCGATCCGACGGCAGCTAATGCCCGCATTCGGCATTTGCTTGTCTCGCTGCCCGGGAGTTGAGCTAGCCTAACTATGGTCATGAATGTGGCAGGGCGCGCGGTAATGGAACCGCTCGCGCCCGCTGCGAAATTTTGGCCGCGTGCCGCAACGAAGGGAAACAGGCCATGCCGGACACACATGCCTTGGCGGAACGCCCGAGCCAAAGCCAGGCCGCGGTCTACGACGCGATCGTCATCGGCGCCGGGATTTCCGGCATGTACATGCTCTACCGCCTGCGCGAATTGGGCCTGAGCGCACGCGTGTTCGAGGCTGGCACTAATGTCGGCGGCACCTGGTACTGGAACCGTTATCCCGGCGCGCGTTTCGATTCCGAAAGCTGGACTTACGGCTACTCCTTTTCCAAGGAGTTGATGGCGGAGTGGGACTGGAAGGAGCATTTCTCGCCCCAGCCCGATACACTCGAATACCTCAATTACGTCGCCGACAAGTTCGACCTGCGCCGGGACATGCAGTTCCGCAGCACGGTCACGGCCGCGCATTGGGACGAGGCCGCGAGCCGGTGGAACGTGACACTGGAGAGTGGGCAGCAAGCAACGTCGCGTTTCCTGTTCACCGCAGTCGGCATCCTATCGGCCCCGACGCTACCGGCGATCCCGGGCCGAGAGAGTTTCAGGGGCCCTGCATATCACCCTGGGCGATGGCCGCACACGCCGGTCGACTTTACCGGTAAGCGCGTCGGCATCATCGGCACCGGCGCTACTGCCATCCAGGCGATCCCCGAGATCGCCAAGCAGGCAAAGCACCTCACCGTCTTCCAGCGCCGTCCCAACTGGGCGGCGCCTTTGCACAACTCCAAGATCAGCAAGAAGGAGATGGCGGAGATCAAGTCTCGCTATGAGGAGATCTACGCGCACTGTGCCCAGACGCCGAGCTGGTTCATTCACCAGGCCGACCCGCGCAAGGCCGTGGATGTGCCGCCCGAAGAACGCGAAGCATTCTGGGAGAAGCTTTACGGCGAGGCGGGCTTTGGCATCTGGATGGGAAATTTCCGCGACATCATGGTCAACGAGGAGGCCAACGCCGCCATCAGCACCTTTATCGCGAAAAAGATCCGCCAGCGCGTCAAGGATCCGAAGGTGGCTGACAAGCTGATCCCCAAGGATCACGGTTTCGGCACCCGCCGGGTGCCGCTGGAGAGCGGCTATTTCGAAGCCTACAATCGCGACAACGTCACGCTGCTCGACACCCTCGTCGACGAGCCGATCGAGTGCATCACCCCAAAGGGCATCAAAACCAAGAAGCGGGAACACGAATTCGACATCCTGGTCTATGCCACGGGCTTCGATGGCGTGACTGGCGCGTTCGACCGCATCGATATCCGCGGCGAGAACGGCCTCCGGCTCAAGGACGCCTGGGCCGAAAGCCCGCGAACCTATCTCGGCATGCTCGCGGAGGGCTTTCCCAACATGCTGATGGTCCTCGGCCCGCACACCGCGCGTGGCAACATCCCCCAGGCAAGCTCACACAGCGTCGAATTCCAGACGGAGCTCCTGCGATTCATGCGGCAGCACAACCACAAGCGTGTCGCGACCCGGCCGGAGAAAGTCGACGAATGGACGGATATCGTGGTCAAGGCGGGCGAGGCCTTGCTGTCGTTCAAGGTCGATTCCTGGCAGAACGGCGTCAACCGCAATGTCGAGGGCAAAACCGTACGCCGGGTTCTCGGCTTCAACGGCAACGGCGCGTATTTCCGTCGTACGACCGACGAGGTCGCCAAAGGCGGTTACCGGGAATTCACGTTCCGTTAGGCCTCGCCGGCGCCGTCGGCATCGTGTCCCACAAAGGCAATCCGCTCACCCAGGTCATGATCACGGCTTCGTGCCGGATGCGTCCGCGCCATCGAGCGCGGCGATGTCGCGATCGAGTGCGGTGAGGTCGTCCTTCAATTGCGCCCGATCCGGGTGCTGCTCGACCAGGGGGGCGAGACTGGCGCGCGCCGCGGTCAGCCGCTGGCGTGCTTCGTCGACCTGGCCCGCCTTTTTGAGCGTCGTGCCGAGCTTCGCATACGACACCGCCAGATCGCGCTGGGCACGCAGGCTGTCGGGTTCGGCCTTGGCCAACCGCTCGGTGATCGCGCAATCGTCGCGATAGGATTGCAGCGCCTGGGCGACATCGCCTTGGGCGGCCTCGACATTGCCGATCTTGCTATAGGACACTGCGAGGTCGCGCAGCCAATCGGCATTGTCGGGCACGGACTGGGAGAGCCGTTGTCGTATGGCGAAGCTCGCCTGATAGGCGCTCAGCGCCTCCGCAAGGTTGTCCTGGGCGACCAGCGCGTCTCCAACCCTTTCGTACGAGACCGCGTAATCGTGCTGCCAGCTAGCATTGTCCGGGTCCGCATGCGCGAGACGATCAAAGATCGCCCAGGCGTCGCGATAGGCTTTGAGCGCGGCCGCCTGATCATGCTGCGCCATGAGAACATCGCCGATTTGGACGTCCGAGACCGCCAGATCGCGCTGCCAATCGGTATTGCCGGGGTCGGTGTCGGCGAGCGTCACCGCGATCGCCAGTCCGGCGCGGAACGATTGCAATGCGTCGGTCGGTCGTCCTTCGGCGACCATCGCCTCGCCGATCTTGCCGTCGGCGACCGAGAGTTCGCGCTGCCAGGTCGCGTTGCTTGGATCGACCTTGGCGAGCCGCGCACGCAGATCATAGCTTGTCTGGTACGCATCGAGCGCGTCGGCGGCCTTGCCCTGAGCCAACAGGACATCGCCTACCCGTTCCCGATAGACGGAGAGGTCGTGCGCCCAACCCGCGGCGTCGGGGTCCGACTTGACCAACTGCTCTTCGATTGCCAGCGCGTCGCGATAAGCGCCGAGCGCACCGTCAAGATCGCCCTTCGACACGAGCACATCACCGATCCGTTCGTCGAACAGCGCGAGGTCCTGCCGCGCGCTGCTCGGGCCATTCTGGGTGTTGGCGAGACGGATCTCTATCGCCTTGCCATCATTGTACGATTTGAGCGCCTCCGAGAGATTGCCTTGAGCGACCAGCACGTCGCCGAGCTTGTTCAACGCAATCGCAAGATCGCGGCGCCAGCGATCGTTGTCCGGCTCAGCCGCAGTCAGCTCCTTGTCGATGTCGCGCTTTGCCTGGTACGAGAGAAGGGCGGCAGCGAGATCGCCCTGCGCCATCTGGATGTCGCCGATGCGCTCATGGCTGATTCCGAGATTGTATCGCCAGGCCAGGTTGCGCGGATCGCTGTTGGTAAGCCGATCAAAAATCGCCCCGCAGTCGCGATAGGCGGCGAGTGCTTCGGTGAGATGACCCTTGCTGACCAGCACGTCGCCGACCTCGATCTTGGTCATGGCGAGGTCGTTCTGATAGTTGCTGTCGTTCTGCTTTTCGCGCGCCAGCCCGTCCATCAGGCGCCACGCCTCCAGCGCACGCGCCTCCTCTTTATCGGTATCGCCAAGTATTTTGTAGTTGCGCGCGAACTGAACCAGCATCTGTGCCTTGCGATAACGCAGCTCCGGCGTCGGGCGGCCGTATCTCGCCATGTTGTCGAAAAGGCCTTCCGCCCGGGTCAACAGCGCTAGCGTCGCGCTGTGCGGGACGTTGTATTGCTCGGCCTGAGCGACCGCAGTGTCGACGATGCCGCTCGCAGTTTGCAGCGTGGCGTCGAGGAAGGCTTCGTTGGTCTTGAGCTCATGCCATGCATACAGCGCGCTGCCAGTCGCGATGACGGTCAGCACGGCGAGCACGCCCATGATCGCGTGACGGACGCGCGCGCGACGGCGACGATCGCGCTCCGCACGGCGAAACACCTCGTCGGGCGGCAGGCCGAGCAGGCGCGCCGCGATTTTGGCGAGCGCCAGTTGTGGGCCGTCGCCCGTCTCGCGCAAATCGGCGGCGAGCACATCGCCCGCGTCGCGCAGGGCTGGTGGAAAGCATTCGCGTGTCGCATTGCCCGGCTCACCGTCGAGAAGCAGCGGTATCAGGGGGCGGTCGGGATGGCGTTCGCGAAAGAGACGAACTTCCTCGTTCACCGGCTTACTGGCGGCCGAGGCGGGCGAGGCCAGAAGGATCAAGGCGGCAGCCTCATCGAGCGCCGCGGTCGTCTGTTCAGCCAGTCCGCCGCCGGCGTCGAAATCATGTCGGTCGCGGAAGATCGGGCGCAGCTGCTTTGGCACGGGCCCCATCGCCGTATCTCGGCCGACAAGGTCTTTGTCGATGCGAAAGCCCTCGAGCCGGGTGTGCACCCGCCTCGCCGTCGCGCTGTCGCGGTGGCTATAGGAGAGAAACGCTCGGTATTTGAGCGGTACGCTGGCGGGCATCATTGATTCGACAACAGCGGCAGCGGAGGGATCGCGGCCGAGACCAGACTTCGATCGATCGCGTCCGGTGGTTGGTCGATCGAGAAATCGAGCCGATAGGGCGTCGTCCCTCGCGGGGTCAGGCGTATGGAGACGATGCGCACCAGCGGACTCCCCGCGGTTACTAGTCGTAGCCGAATGATATTGGATGGCAGCGTGCTGGGAGATTGTTCCACAGGCAATGCGATCGACGTGTCCGTCTTGCGAAGCTCGGCCAGATTGCTGATCGGCGCGCTCTGCCGGGCCGCAATCAGCCGCGCGGCTTCCTTTTCGTCCATTCCAGTCGACGCCATGAGGACCGGGGCCGGGGCGGTATTGATGCCGACGCCACCGACAGGACCCGTCGTCACCAGATCGGCGAAGCCCGGCTGTCCGCTCCAAAGCACAGCCGAGTGGGGCCAGTGAAGGATCCGAAAGGCTTCCCAAGGGCTGATCAAGCGCGATTGGCGCGGCGGCAGCAATCCCGCCGAAGCATACTCGGCATCGCGCCCCGGCGCTGTCTGCGGATCGGGACGATCGGTCTGGTATTGGCTTAGTTCAACCGCCATCGCGTCGCCATCCGCCGCTGTAATGCCGAAGACTCGCAGCAATCGGGTCAGCGAGGTGCGGTCAGGATTGCTCAAATCGTACAGACCGCCTTCGTCCTGTAGCCGAATGACGACATTGCCCAGCCGGTAGGCGCGGTTGTCGAGCGCGACGAACGGCCCATTGGGCTTCGGCAGCGTTGACGCATTGACGGGTGGGTCTGCAATGGGCGAAGCGCTGGAGACGGGTACCAGCCCAGGGGCGCCAAAGCCGTTGGTGAGCATCGTGAAAACGGCGCGATTGGTCGCTTCGTCCAACTCCTGCTCGGCCGTGATACGCTCATTGAGCGCACCGGCGCGCCCGAGCGATGTCGTGATCCAGCTTTCGACGATGATCGCGACAAAAGCCAGCAGCACGAGAAACAACAGCGTCGTGATCAGCGCGAACCCGTCTTCCTCGCGGCGTTTCACGGTGACCCCGCCGCTTTGACGAGAAGGTCGTGAGCCGCTCGGGGCGCCGCCAGTACAGGCCAGGGTGCATCGCCCTTGACTGCATTCAGCCAGATCAGGAGAGGAAGTTGGCTAGCCTTCTTATCGGGCGGCCAGCTGCTTCGACAGGCAAAATCCGCGTCACAATAGCGCAATCCACCCTGCTCACCCGGCCATGACGCGATGTCCAGCGTCCGCTGATCGCCTTCGTGATAGCGCAAATGCGTGCGTCCAGCCCCCGCGTCGAAGACGATCTCCCAGGTGATTACGGAGGGGACACCGGCGGGACCGTCCAATGGCGCCACGCTGAGTCCTGTCAGACGATGTGCCGTGCCGGTGAAATGTCCGTCTCCTGTGGGCGCATCTGGAACCAGCCCGTCGACGGTATCGCGGAACCAGTCTCCCACAAGAACCGGAGCCTCGGCCCCAGCGAGAAACGTCGCCAGTCGTTCTCGAATATCGAGGACGCGGCTGAACGCAGCCATCAACACGCTGCTGATAAGCGTAACGATAACGAGCACCACGAGCAGCTCCATCAGGGTGAAGCCGCCATCCGCCCTCGGCGGAGTTGTTTCAGACGATCGGCTCGGCCGCGGCGAGTCCGGTGACACGGACGACTTCGTCGATGCTGGTAATGCCCGCAGCTGCCTTGTTGAGACCATCTTGGCGCAACGAGCGGAAGCCGGCCTCACGCGCGATCGTGGCGGCCTGGTGCGGCGACAGCCGTTGCAGAATCGCCTCGCGCAGCGGCGCGATCATCTCGATCATCTCATAGATCGCCAGCCGGCCCTTGTAGCCGGTGCCGAGGCATGCCGGGCAGCCGACCGGCGCATGCCATCGCGGCGCTTCGGGCCGGACGCGCTCCGCCACCTGGGCGAAGTCCTCGGCGACTTCGCCGACTGGCTGAGGCGCCGGCACGGCGCACGCGGGACACAGCTTACGCACCAGCCGTTGCGCCAGGACACCGCGCAGCCCGGAGACAACCAAGTATGGTTCGAGGCCCATGTCGATCAGCCGGGTGAAGGCGGAAATGGCATCGTTGGTGTGGAGTGTTGAGAACACTAGGTGCCCGGTCAGGGACGCCTGTACCGCGATCTGGGCAGTTTCGAGATCGCGAATTTCACCGATCATGACGATACCGGGGTCTTGCCGGAGCAGCGAGCGGAGCGCCCGGGCGAACGTATAGCCGATATCGGGGTGAACCTGGACCTGGTTCACCCCGCGGATGTCGTATTCGACCGGGTCCGCGACAGTGATGATTTTCTTGGTGCCGTCGCTGATCGCCTCCAGCGCCGTGTAGAGCGTTGCCGCACGGCGCCCTGCAAGACATGGGCGGGCTCGATCTCCAAAACCGTCGCGGGCGGCGAGATAGACAATCTTGATGAGGGCGGCTTTGGCGCGCTGACCATCACCAAATCGATCACCATCGATGGCGGCGGCGCCAACATCGCTTCGACCCTGGTTTCGGCCACAGCGGGAATGAACATCAATGCCGCGTCGAACGACGTCGTCATCCTGCGGAACTTGCAGTTCGACGGACTTCTTGGCAACGGCACCGGCACAGCCGGTACTCCTGGCACCCAAGGGATCAACGTTATCGCCGCCGGGCGCGTCGTCATCGAGAATTGCCACATCTTCGGCTTTGCCAGCACGGGCATCTTTATCGGCCCGGCCGGCGGCACGGTGAACGTCAAGATCCAGAACACGACCGTGAATAACAATGGCGGCGGCATTGACGTCAAACCGACCAGCGGTACCGTGAACGTGCAGATCGAGCGGACGCACTCCGACGAAAACGTGGGCGGCGGCATCCGCATCGACGGCACCGCTGGGGGAACGGTCAATGCCTCGATCACCGACACCTCCGCCAGCCTCAACGGCACCAACGCGCTGAACGCGCTGAGCGGCACGAGCAATGTCACGGTAGATGTGGAGCGGGCCGTCTTTGGCCAAAACGGCGGCATAGGGGTTAATGCCACGAATGCGAACGGCGGCACAGCGACGGTGACGGTCGGCAGCTCGATCCTGTCCAACAACGCCACCGCCTGGGGTATCGCCGGAACGGCGAGTTTACAGAGCTACAAGAACAATCAGGTGACCGGCGCACCGGGCGCGTCGCCGGCGACGGCGACGTTCCAATAGGCGGCGACAGCCTAAACCCCGCGGCGTCGCCGCGGGGTTTACGACTTCTCGGAACATACGGCCGGCCGTCGCGCCGGCCGTATGCGCTTTTGTCAGGCGGTTCCGACGATCTTGCGCGGGTAAACCTCGAACTTGTGGGGCGCGGTCTGTTCGGCGCCGAATATGGGGCGTGACCTTGCGAGATCATCTGGGCTCGGATACCCAACGATACGCTGTAGAAAAATAGCCGGGCATCCGAGCCGGGCTGCGGCGCAAGAGCCGGTCGTTGAACGGGGCTCGCGGTCACCGTGCGTCGGTAAATTCTCGACGAACGCCGGTTTCGATATGCCAGCCGCGCCGACACAAGGAGTCGTCGTGTGATCGACCATATACTGCTAGATTTTGTGATAAAATATAAAATTTTATACTTCGATCATGGATAGTCGGTGCTTGTAAAATACGATTTTCGCGCACTTGATGAAGATCAAAATTGAGGCTTCTTCGAACAATTGTTGACATTTCGTTAACTACGTTTATCTTTCTCATAGAGGAAGCAATCTGCGGTTGGGGAACCGCGGATTTCGGTGGGGGTAATTATCGTGATGAAGCATCATCGGCTGCGGGACCCTGTCTCGCGGCAGCGGCGGTCCGCGTCTCTGCGGCGGCTGTTGGGCAGCGCCGTATTTCTGGTCGGCCGGTAAGAGCCATGCCTCGGACTCCCCCGGTCCGCACCGCAGCACCCAAGGTTCCGGTCGAGCCGCAACGCCGGCTCCGGCGACCGGCCTCGGTCGAGATGCTGCATCCGACGCGAAACGCGCCGCTGCGCCGACCAGACACCGTCGGCCACCCGCTTGCGTACCTTGCATCGCTGATCCTCCATCCGCTGCAATATCGTTTCGACCGGACGACGGTTGAAGCGCGCTGGCGGTCGCATGACTTCGCTGCCGGGTCGACGGCGTCGCGGATGACGGATGCGCTGCCGGCCGATCTTGACGATCGAGACGATGTCGCGGCGGAGCACGCGGCGGCGCTCGACCGTCACTGGGCGGTCGCCACGATGATCGCCGCAGCGAGCCTTGTCGTGGTCGTCTCGGTGATCGTCGCACCTCGCCTGCGCGACGCCGATCACCCGAGCTATCCCGAATCAAGTGCGATGGTTCAGCAGGGGGCCGCGGTCTACGCCTCGTCTTGCGCCGGCTGCCACGGCGCGGAACTCAAGGGCAGCGTCGACGCGCAAGGGTTTGGACCGCCACCGCTCGATGAGACCGGTCACGCCTGGTTGCACTCGGACACCTCACTGTTCCGCATGGTCAAGTTTGGCATCACCGATTGCCTGCCGGGCGTCACACGGACGCAAATGCCGAGCTTTGGCGGACAGCTGGATGACCGTTCGATCCATGCCGCGCTCGCCTTTATCAAGAGCCGCTGGCCGGCCGGTTTGCGCAACGTGCAGGACGCCTTTAACGATGGTGAGTCAGATGCCGCGGAAACCCAGGAGACCGTGCTCTGCGTCGCAATTTGTCAGCCTCCTTCCCCTAACGAAACCGGTCGATAGTCCCCATGCGGTTCACCCGATTTCGCCGCCCTGTCGGCCCCGTTTTTGGTACGCTGTGCCTGGCGTGGCTCGCGATACCCGCAGAGGCCCACGTCAAGTGGTTCAACAAGGATTATTGCGTCGGCTGTAGCCCCGATGCGCTCGACCATGTCATGGATACGCGCTGGCTTTGGCTGTTGCTGCTGTTCGCTCTGGTCAGCCTGTGCGCGTTTGTCATCGACCGATTGTGCGGCGAAAGCGCGAATGCTTGGATTGACGGCCACGTCGAGCAATTCGAGACACCGCCGCAGGATTTCTTGCGCATCGGTCTCGGCGTCTTCTTTGTCTGCCTGTGGCTGCAGCCGGGGATCTTGCTGACGCCCGAACTGACCACGTCGAACGCAGCGATCCCATGGTTTCAGCTGTTCTTGGCCGTGACGACTCTATCATGGCGCACGACCTGGATCGCCAGCGCCGGGATCGTCGTGTTGTACGCGATCGCGATCGCGCAATACGGCGTCTTCCATATGCTTGACTACCCGATCTTCTTCGGCATCGCCGGGTATCTGGCGATCCATTCGCTGCGCCCGGCGCGACTAGTGCCTTATGCGGGATCGGTGCTGGTCGCCGCCGTGGCGACGACGCTTCTCTGGGCGTCGTTCGAGAAATGGGCCTATTGGGTATGGACGATGCCGGTCATGGGTCTGCATCCCGACATCGATCTGGGGTTCAATCCCAAGGCGTATGTCGTGCTGGCCGGCTTTGTTGAGTTCTTTCTCGCGTACTTTCTGATCGGCGGCCGTTTCTTCGGCAGGCTCGCGGCTCTCGGGCTGCTGTTCATTTTCGTCGCGGCGATTTTCGACTTTGGCAAAATCGATGCGGTCGGCCATTTAATGATCATTCTGGCGCTGATTGTGATCATCCTGCAGGGGCCGCAGCCGGTCGGCGATTTCTTTACTTGGCCGCGGCTGAGGATTACGCCCGGCGCCTTTGTCAGCTTGGGAATGCTGATCGCGGTTCTAAGCACCTACATGCTCGGTTATTTCGGACTACATCACCTGATTTACGGCTGAACGCCAGCTTGCTCAGGCAACCGCCAGGACCGGCTCGGTCCGCGCCGGTAAGGGTTCTTGGCCCGCCGCGGGAAAGCGCAGCGAGACAGTGGTGCCAGCACCGGGCTGGCTGGTGATGTCGAATGCCGCATTGTGCAGATCGGCAAGCGCCTTGGTCAGCGGCAGGCCGAGCCCGGTGCCCTCGTAGGTGCGGTTGAGGCCGCTGTCGATCTGGCCGAACGGCGTCAGTGCGGTTGGAATGTCCTTGGGGGCCATGCCGATGCCGGTATCGCGCACCGACAGAAGCGGCTGACCATTGCCATCGATCGCCAGCGTCACGCTGACATGGCCGCCGGCCGGAGTAAATTTTATCGCGTTCGACAGCAGGTTCAGCAGCATCTGTCGCAGTTTTGGTGGCTCGCCGATAATCGTCACCGAGTCATCCGGCAGGTCGAGCGTCAACTCGATGCTGCCGCTGACGCACTGCTGTTCGACCATGCGCACGCAAGCCTCGGCGATTTCGCGCAGATCGGTCGGCTCGTAGCGCAGCACCGTTTGACCGGCCTCGCATTTGGCGAAGTCGAGAATGCTCGAGATGATGTCGAGCAGGTGCCGGCCGCTGCCGGTGATCAGGTTCGCGTATTCGTGGTAGCGCTCGTCGCCGAGCTTGCCAAAGACCTCGCCGCCCATGACCTCGGAAAAGCCGATGATCGCGTTTAAGGGTGTGCGCAGCTCATGGCTCATATTGGCGAGGAAGATGCTCTTTGAGCGGCTTGCCGCCTCCGCCTCAGACTTGGCTTCGCGCAAGCGGAGCTCGCGCTCCTTGATCGCGCTGATGTCGCTCCAGAACAGGAAGAAGCCTCCGTCCTGCGTCGATCCGCGGCTGACCTTCAGCCACAAATCGCCGTCTAGCCTGACTTCCCCCTCGACCGACAGTGCGCTGACTGGATCATCGACGCGCCCGTCCGTAGTGCTCGCCGTGCCGGGCGGAATGGCTCGCGCGATCACTTCGGCGAAGTTTGCGCCTGGGACAAGCTCATTGCTCGCCAGCGGCAGGAAATGCTTCATCTGACTGTTGGTGATGACAATCTGGCCGTCGGCGCCGACCAGCATCATCCCTTCCTCCGAGCCTTCGATCGCGTCGACGAGGCGGCGCTGCGCCGAGCGGCGCTCCTCCGCCTCCTCTGCCATCATCGCCCGGATGCTCGTCTGCATGCTGTGCATCGATCGCAGCAGACGGCCGATCTCGTCCTGTCGTCCCTGGGGGATTTCAACCGTAAGCTCGCCCTGCGCGATGCGGTCGGCCACGGCGGCTGCAGCGGATAGCGGCCGCAGGATGCGTCGCACCAGCACAAAGCTAATCATGATCGAGGCGAACAGCGCGAGCAGGGTGCAGCCGACCCCGACAAGCAGCGTGGTTCCGATTTCGCTGAGCGAATGCTGACGCTCGCGGAAGCCGTCCTCGGCGGTCAGCTCGATGAGCCGATCAAACGCTTTGAGGACTTTTCGCGAAAGCACGGTCGTGTCACCCGACGGCGCGGCGTGCACGGCGGCGAGCCATTGCTGCACGAGCTGATGGATCTCGACGGCCGTGTCGGCCGCGGGCGCAGAAATCGATCGCTCCTTGGCGATGGCTAGGTCTTCAAAGAAATTTGCCGCCAGCTGCTCGAGCGGCTGAGTTTCATCGGATGAGTTACCCGATAACCGCGCCTGCAGCACGTCATTTTCCATCTGCGCGAAGATCGAGCTAGCGGAGCGCGCGAAATTGATCGCCATCAACGGCCGATCGTAAATGTCGACGACGATGTGCCCAGCGCGGGACGTTGCATAAATGCCGAACGCGCCGAGAGCACCGGTCAAGATGCTCATCGCAACAAATCCGAAAAAGATCTGCGCTCGGATCGTCCGCAACGCGTTGAAGCCTCGAGGCATTCACCCCACCGCTAGCAAATCACGGTCGGTATAAATTGTCGTTGGTTTACGGAACATTAAATTGGCCAATAACGCGCCGATGAGTTTCGTGTAACGAAGAAAACCCTGAAATTACCGCAAGTCTTTATTAAGGATTTTTCGGATAGAGAGACGCTGGCGATCGTTACTGTCGCCAGGGGACGTAACCGACATGCGCCGTACATTGATCGGATGCGGTATTGTCGCATTCTTTGCGACACTCGGATCGCTCGGCTTCGCCCTTGGCTCGGGTGTTGCGATCAATATTTCGCAAAAGGGGCGGGCATTCTTGCCCGGCGCGATCGAGATTGCCAAAGGCGACACGTTGGCGATCCACAACGACGACGAATACATCCACCAGGTCTTTGTCGACAACCCGAGCTTCAAATTCGATTCCGGCGAACAAGATATCGGTCAGACCGTCGATATAACCTTTCCGGCGAGCGGCACGTTCCAGGTGCTCTGCGCCATCCATCCAAAGATGCGGCTCGATGTCGTCGTCAAATAGGGCATATGCGGCGGCGCTGTTGCGTCCGCTGTTGATCGCGCTGGCGCTTGCCCCCGCGCCGATCGATAGCACGCCGGTGCGGGCCGCCGATGCCGGCACATCCGCTGCGGTGCAAGCGGCATCGCTCGCCAGCGACCTGGTCGCGGCTCTCGACCGGGTGTTTCAGGGCCCGCATCCGGGAGAGCGGGCCATTCACACGAAGGGGATTGTGCTGCGCGGCACGTTCACAGCCGACCCCGACGCGATGTCGCTGAGTTCCGCCGAGCATCTGCGCGCGGACGGCCCCCCCGCGCCCGTGCTTGTGCGCTTCTCGGACTTCTCCGGCGTCCCGTCGCAAAGTGACGGCAAGCCGGGCGCCAACCCCGCCGGCATGGCGATCAAGTTCCAGCTTCCCGGCGGCGTCGACACTGATATCGTCGCCCATTCCTATAACGGCTTCCCGGTCGCGACCCCCGAGGACTTTCTCGGTTACCTGAACGCTGTCGCAACAAGCGATGCCCAGGTTCGCGACGCGTTTTTCGCAAGTCACCCGGCGGCCAAGCAGTTTATCGATGCGCCAAAGCCGACGCCGGTCAGCTATGGCACCGAGACCTTTTACGGCGTCGACGCATTGCGCTTTGTGAATGCGGCCGCAGTCTCCCGTTTCGGCAGGTACCGCATCGAGCCGATCGCGGGAAACCAATTCCTCAGTGCGACGGCCGGGGCCGACATCAAGCCGGACTATCTGCGCGACGAAATGCGGCGAAGGCTCGCTGCAGGGCCAGTGCGCTTTCGCTTGCTGGCGCAGCTTGCAGCGCCGGACGATGAGGTGACCGACGCCACGAAACCGTGGCCCGATAATCGGCCGGTCGTAACCCTCGGGACATTGTCGCTGACCGAAATCGCCGACGATGCCTCGCCCGAGGTGAAGACACTGTTCTTTAGCCCAATGAACCTCGTTCCGGGAATTGACCCGTCGGCCGACCCGCTGCTCGCCGCGCGCACCCGCACCTACACGATTTCCTACCGTCGCCGCCTCGCTGGCGAGTAAGGCTCGCGGCGATCATTTCGCGGCGAGCGCCGAGCGGTCTCGCGTCTCTTCGGCGGCGAGCAGAGTGGGTATCTCGACGATGAAACGCGAGCCCTTACCCTCTTTGCTCTCCACTGATATCTCACCTCGGTGCAGATCGATCGCGGTCTTGACCAGATATAGCCCGATGCCGCTGCCGACGATGCCGGCGACATTGCTTCCCCGGTAGTAGCGCTCAAACAGATGTTCCCGATCAGTCTCGGGAATGCCCAATCCGTGATCCGCCACCGTGACGACAGCGCGGTTGCCGATGATTTTGGCGATCACCTCGACCGAGGCCTTGGTCGGCGAATATTTGACCGCGTTGGAAATGAGGTTGTGGAAGACCTGGAAGAGAAGTTTGGGGTCGCCCGAAATCATCAGCGGGCGGATGGCCAACCGTTCCACGATCCGCGCTCTTGGCGTCAGTTCGCGGTGCGAGAGGCAAATCTCGTGGATCTGCGCCGCGAGGTCGAATTCGCTCGGATGGAAATAAAGCTCGGTTTGGCCGTCAATGAGGCGGGAGGCATCGATCAGATTGTCGATCACGCTGGTCATCCGCGCCACGGCGGCGCGGACGCTACGGGCGCGCTGCGCGATATCGTCGGGTGTCAGCCGCTCGCCGGCGTTGATGAGGCGCTGCGCTTGGGCGTCGATAATCGTCAGCGGCGTGCGGAACTCATGCGACGCCATGGAGACGAAATTGCGCTGGAGTTCGGCGAGATGCTGCTCATGCGCCAGTTTCTCGCTGAGCATTGACGCCTGTTGCGCGAGCGCGCGTTGGCTGACCGCCAGCTCGACGGCGTTGTTGCGAAAGACTGTAACCGCCCGAGCCATTTCGCCGACCTCGTCGCCGCGCTCGGCCCCGTCGCTTTCGATATCCATGTCGTTTTCGGCAAGGCGGCGCATGCGGCTTGCCAGATCGAGGAGCGGGCGCAGGATCGTGCGCCTCATATAGATAAGGCTGCCGATGAGGATCAGCCCCGCGGTCACGACGGCCAATGCCGTGAGAAACCGCGCTTGCCAATAGGCGCGGACCGCTCGGTCGCTGATCTTGCGCGCGGCTTGTCGATTATGCTCGGTCAACACACCCAGCGCGTCGCTGGCCGCATCATATGCGACATGTGACGTCGTCCGATAAATCTCGATGCCGTCCGACTGTCGGCCGCTGCCGGCGAGCATCAGCACCTGATCAGCGAGCTGCCGATAGCTGCGCCATTTCGCCACGAAATCCGCATAAAGAACCGTCGTGGGAGCGTCGTTGCGAACATGCTCGAAACTGTGCTCGGCCAGATTGATCAAGTCGTCGAGCTGCCCGATCTCCTTTTTGTTTTTGTCGAGTTCGACCGGCGTTGACGCGAGCAAGGCCGTTGCCTCGGCCGCGCGAAAATCGGAGGTGAAGTTGTTCAGATCGCCGAGAAACTGCGTGTTTTCCAGATAGCGCTCGCCGATATCGCTGACGATCAGCTGGTAGTCGTCGAGCCGCCACAGACTAAACAGCCCGAGCAGCATCACCAGCGTCAGGACGAGAGCGGCAACTGACCAGGCGCGCGTCCGCAGCGATCGGAAGCCAGTCATTAGTCGCGTACCGTGGCGCCTGTCGGATCGGGTCAAAACGCTATATACCCACTGTGCGGTCGACAAGTAGGATTAATCACAGCGGGTTGCCGTTTCGCGCCACGAACCCAGTGCATGCGTATGCCGCGAATTCTCTGCATTGAAGACGATGGGGAAACAGCCGGCCTGATCGCCGAGGAGCTGACCGACCGTGGGTTTATCGTCGATGTCGCGTACAGCGGACAGGATGGACTCGCCGCGATCTTTCGCGAAAGACCTGACCTCGTCCTTTCGGATGTCACGATGCCGGAAATATCGGGTTTTGAGGTGCTCGAGCGGCTGACGAGCGTTGCGCCGCGCTTCGCGAATATGCCCTTTATCTTCCTTACCGCGCTCGCCGATCGCGACAACGAGTTGCGCGGACGGCGACTGGGGGCCGATGATTATGTGACGAAGCCAATCGATTTCGACATTCTCGAGGCGATCGTCAGGACGCGGCTGGCGCGCGCCACGCGCAATGACATTTGGCCGAACGACGTTAGGCTCAGCGACCGCGAGGTCGAAACTCTCACCTGGGCGGCTCGCGGCAAGACCTCAGCCGAAATCGCGGTCATCCTCAATCTGACCAAGCGGACGGTCGATTTTCACGTCGACAACGCTCGCAGCAAATTGGGTGTTACGACGCGCATCCAGGCCGTGGTCAAGGCGGCCGCCGGCGGGCTGATCGATCCGTAGTCCCGCGGACGGAACTCCGCGAGCGCTAGTAAGGCTGGTGGGTGACGGCCCAACCTTGTTCGGCTTTGGCGGTAGCGCAAGCGTAGGTCTGCGACCAGGGATCCCAGCCGGCGAGTGATTGCGCGCAGGTCGCCGTTTCGCCGGTCCGCGGGTTCTGCATGGCGATGTCCTCGGCGCAACCGGCGGTAAGGTAGGCCAAGACGATCAATGCCGCATAACGCAAGGTCCGCCTCCTTGTGCTTGATCTCGCATGGCCGGTTTAGAGCCGGTGGTGCACATTGTTGCCGCCGAGGGCCGCGCCTTTTTTTGGGTCATAGGGGGCGAGGCCGCCCAGGGTCGTTAGTATCGGTTTTGCGCCGTGCGGGTTTGTTGGAGCACTCGCCGACGTCTCGCGCACCGGAGCGGGGATGGCCACGGGAGCCGGACGGCGCTGCGCCACGATCTGGGGATTGCCGCCTGGCTTCGAGCCAGCCGCGATGGCCGTCGGCGGTTGCGGTTGACTTAGGGCATGGTCAGCGTTGGCGCCCTGGCGCGGCTGGTGTTGCGTCCTCGCCGTCATCGCGACCGTGGTCTTTTTGAATGCGGCGTTGAATTCCTTGAACTTCTTCTGGATTTCGGCATGCAGGGCTTGCTGCTGTTCTTCCGCGTGGTTGCGATCGGTGCGCTGCCCGGCAGATTGATCGTGCGAGACGCCTTTGTCCGCAGTCGTCCTGTCGATTGACGAGTGTGCGTGTCTATCCGGATCGCCCGCCCTGACATGGTGTTGCTCGATGGCGGGCGTGCTGCCTGTCGTCGGCGCAGCATTCGGCGGGGCAGCCTCCTGGGCGATAGCGTTGTACGGCCGCAAACACACCGAGAGGCCGAGCAGCAGGCATATGCCTACCGCGCCCAAGGCGCTCGTCGGCCGCAGGCGCGAGCCGCGGCCTAGCACGTGTATTCCTCCCTATCGTCTTCCGTCCGGGCCGGGGGTGTCGGCTTGTCGCGCATGAAGGCGATCTGCAGCGCCGGGACGACGATCAGCTGCATGATCGGGGCTAGCAGCATGCCGCCCACGACCACCGCTGCGAGTGGCCGCTGCACCTGACTGCCAACGCCGTGCGACAAAGCGGCCGGCAACAGGCCGATGCTGACCGAAAGCGCGGTCATCAGCATCGGCCGCATGCGCTGGGCCGCCGCATGGAACATGGCGTCGGCCGGGTCGATGTCGCCGAGCCGCACCTGATTGTAATAGGTGATCAGCAGGATGCCGTTCATCACCGACACCCCGAACAGCGAGATGAACCCCACCGCGGCCGAGATGCTGAAGGCGAGGCCAGCGATATAGAGCGCAAGAATACCGCCGGCGATCGCGAACGGGATGCCGGCGAGCGCCAGGAGACTGTCGCGCAGCGAATTGAAGAGGCCGTAGAGCAACACGATGATCAGCCCGAGGCTGACCGGAACGACGACCGCAAGTCGTTTTTGCGCCTGCTGGAGCTCCCCGAACTCACCCGCCCAGACCATCCGATAGCCGGACGGGAGCTTGACGTTCTTCGCGATGCGGTCTTGCGCCTCGGTGACGGTGCTGCCGAGATCGCGCCCCCGCACGCTGAACTTGATCGGGATAAACCGCTGCGTCTGCTCGTGGTAGATAAAGGAAGCGCCGGTATCGAGGGTGATTTTCGCGAGTTCGCGCAGCGGGATGTATGAATTTGTCCCGGCGGCGTTCTGGTAGCCGACCTTGATGGCGCCAATCGCGTCAATGCTGTCGCGGAACGGCTTTTGCAGCCGGACAGCGACATTCCATGTCCGATCGCCCTCAAGGACCTGCGTCGCCACAGCGCCGCCCATCGCGGCCTGGACGACGGTGTTGACGTCGCCGGTGTTGAGCCCGTAGCGGGCAGCCTTTTCGCGGTCGATCGCGATGTTGAGGTTTGGCTGCTCATAGACATGGAAGATGCCGAGATCTGCCATCCCCGCGACCTGCTGCATCTGGTCCATGGTTTCGCTGGCGAGCTTCTCCAGCGTCTCCAGGTTCGGGCCGATGATTTTTACTGAATTGGCGCCTTTGACGCCGGAGATCGCCTCCTCGACATTGTCCTGGATGTACTGCGAGAAATTGAAGCCGATGCCCGGCAGTTCGGCGTCGAATTCCGTCTGCAGCTGCGCCGTCAGCATGTCTTTGGTAAAGCCGGACGGCCATTCGTCAAAGGACTTGAGGGGCACGAACAATTCCACGTTCGAAAACGGTGATGCGTCGCTGCCGTTGTCGGGGCGGCCGTGCTGGGAGACGACGGTGACGACCTCGGGGTGCCGCAGCAGGATTTCACGCATCTTGCGCGCCGCTTCGGTGCCGGCGTCGAGCGACATGCTCTGCGGCATCGACGCGCGGATCCAGTAGTTGCCCTCCTCCAGGGCAGGGAGAAACTCCGATCCAAGGCGCGGCGCCACGAATCCGACACCGACCAAAAACAAAGCGCCGAGCGCGACGACGATAAACCGGTGCGCCAGCGCCAGCCGCAGCACCGGCGTGTAGATGAAGCGGATGCCACGGACGATAAAGGTTTCGACCTCTCTTACGTGCTCCGGCATGAGGTAGGAGGTCAGTACCGGCGTGATCGTAAACGTCGCGATCAGCGCGCCGGCCAGCGCGTAGCCGTAGGTCCGCGCCATCGGGCCAAATATCTGGCCTTCGACGCCCTGCATCGTGAACAGCGGAACAAAGGCGGCCACGGTGACAGCGCGGGAGAACAGGATCGCCTTGTCGACCTGCATCGCGCTGATCAGGATCAGGCGCAGCCGGTTGGTCCAGGTCTGCCGATTGCCGATATTTCGCGTGCTGGTCGGATCGGTGCCGAGCTGACCCTCGGCAAGATCGTGCAGCAGCTGCGTGCGCGCTTCCTCGGGCTGCTGAAAATTGCGCAGTACGTTTTCAACGAGGATCACCGCCGAGTCGACAATGATGCCGAAATCGATGGCGCCGACCGACAGCAGGTTGGCGTCCTCGCCGCGCATCACCAGGAGGATGATCGCGAAAAACAACGCGAACGGGATGTTGGCGGCGACGACGATGGCGCTCCTCAGATCGCCGAGAAAGACCCACTGGATCAGGAAGACCAGCACGCAGCCGAACAGCAGATTGTGCAGCACGGTATGCGTCGTGACCGAGACCAGCGAGCCGCGATCGTAAAATGGAACGAGTTTGACACCCGGTGGCAGCGACCCATCGCTATTGACCGTGGCGACCGCGTCCTTGATCCGCGGCAGCACGTCGTTGGTGTGCTGAGTGCGGTTCATCACGACGATCGCGGCGGCAACATCGTCCTCGTGATCGCGGCCGGCGATGCCGAGTCGCGGCACATACCCCACCTCGACGTCGGCAATGTCCTTGATCTGAACCGGGACGCCGTTGACCTGGGTCAGCACGATGTTCTTGATGTCGTCGACCTTATAACCCTTGGTCAGGTCGTAATCGCCGCCGTCATTGATGAGGCCGACGCCGCGGATATTGACCGATTGCTGACCGACGGTGATCTCGCGACCGCCGACATTGATGTTCGAGTTGCCAAGCGCGCTGATCACCTGCTGGATGGTCAGGTCGTAGGCCTCCAGCTTGTTCATGTCGACGTTGACGTTGAACTGCTTGGTCGTGCCGCCCCAGCTGTTGTCCGCGACGACGCCGGGAACCGTGAAGAGACGCCGCGTCGCGATCCAATCCTGCACGGTACGCAGATTGGTCAGGCCGAAATGCGGCGGGCCGACCACCTGATAGCGATAAATCTCGCCGGTAAGGCTCGATTGCTGGATTGTCGGGATGAGACCGCCGGGCAGGCTGACGTTCTGCTGAAGGCTCAGCGCCGCTTGCGTATAGGCGAAATAGAAATCGACCCCGTACTTGAAGGTGATCCGCACAAACGACAGCCCGTAGAACGAGGTGGAGCGGATGTTGTCGATCCCCGGTGTCGGGTACAGGCCGATCTCCATCGGGACCGTGTAGTAGTGCTCCATCTCCTCGGCCGAGAGGCCGGGCGCCTGCGCGGTGATTTCGAGGATGACCGGCGCCGGATCGGGATAGGCCTCGATGTTGAGCTTGGTGTAGGCGATGGCGCCCGCCCCAACAAAGGACATCAGGCCGAGAAGGACGACCGGCCGACGCGTCAGGCAAAATGTGAGGATGGCCTTGAACAAGAGCTGCCCCCGTTACGGGTTGGTTTTTTGGCCGATGCGGGTCAGTCGGTGGCGCCGCCCGCGGCGATGTTGTCGAGCAGGATGGCCCCCTCGGTCGCGATCGTTTCGCCTTCCTTCAAGCCGTCGACGATCTGATAGTCGCTGGCATCCTGCAGGCCGAGTTTGACGATGCGCTGGGTGTAATGCCGCTTATCGGTGGTGACCCACGCGGTCATCGTGCCGTCGGGCTCGCGCACGACCGCATCGAACGGCACACCGATGCCGTTCACGGCGGGCCCGGTCGTGATGACAAACGTCGCCAGCATGTTCGGGCGCAGCAGGTGATCCGGATCCTGGATCGCCGAGCGGGTCATCAGGCGGTGGGTGTTGGGATCGACCGTCGCGCCGATCGTTGAGATCGTCCCTTCGAACACCTTGCCGGGATAGGCCATCACCGACACCTTGACCTCTTGGCCAACGCGGTAGAGCGGGGTGTCGCTCTCGGGGACGAAGGCTTGCATCCAGATCGTCGACAAGTCGGCCATCGCGTAGGGCGCCGGGGGCGAGCCGGGCTGGACGAGGTCTCCGGGCGCGGCGGTACGCGCGGTGATCCGGCCGGGGATCGGCGCCGTGACGACCAGCGCCGGGTCGATCTTGCGCGACTTGACGATCTGATCGATCTGGTCGTCCGTCTTGCCGAACACGCGGACCGCGTCGCGCGCCGCGCGCAAATTGCCCTCGGCGGTCATCTCGTCCGAGACGGCCTGTTCGAGGTCCTTCTGGGCGATGCCTTGAACGGCGAAGAGCTGCCTGGCGCGCGACAATGCGCGCTGAGTTAGGTCGAGTACACCGGCGGCGGAAATCAGCGTCGACTCGGCCTGGATCAGGTCTGGGCTTTGGATGGTGAACAGGGTCTGGCCCTTCTGCACGTCGTCGCCGATTTTGGCGAAGAGCTGCAGGATCAGTCCTTGATAGGGCGGGTAGACCAGGACCGCCTGGTCCTCATTAAAATCGATATTGCCGAGCGCCAACTTTTGTTGCGGAAACGAGCGATCGGTAACGGTCTCAGTCTTGATCGCCCCGGCCTGCGATTCGGTTAGGTCGACGGCGGGCGGCGCGTTGGGATCGGGCTTGGCCGCGGGCGGCGGGGGTGGCGAATCGGCGGCCCTCGCCGGCGGCGCGCCCATCGATCCCAAGAGGCCGCCGGCGAAATAGACGCCGACGCCGCCCACGACCGCGGCGATCGCGACCGCGCCGGCGATCACGGTCTTCTTGCTAAGACGCACGACAAAGGCATCGTTCGACATCGACGGACCCCGTCCCCTTTAGCGGGACGATGGTAGCACTCGCGGATTGGAACTACTGTTATCTGTCACAGTTACGCTGACAGTTGATGGTACAGCATGCTTTCACACGTCTAGCCGCCCTGGGATAGAGCCGTCAGTGCTGTTGCGTTTTCGAGCACCCGCCGTTGCGCTTATTGTCGCAGTGCCGCTCTCGGCCTGCGCGGTCGGGCCGAATTTTTCACGGCCGGCGCCGCCGGATGATGCCGGCTACACGCCAAAGCCGCTCCCTGACAAGACGGCCGCCGCGCCGATTCTGGCGGGCGCGCCGGAAAAGCTGGTCATGGCCCGGGACATCCCGTTCGAGTGGTGGGAGCTGTTTCACTCGCCGGCTCTCGATTCATTGGTCAAGAAGTCGTTTGCCGCGAACCCGACGCTGCCCGCGGCGCAGGCGGCGCTGCGCCAGGCGCGGGAGCTCGTGGCGGCGCAGCAGGGCTTCTTCTACCCGAGCCTGACCGGCGGCGCGGCCGCCAGCCGCAACCAGACGGGCTCGACGCTCTCGCCAGCGACTGCGAACGGCACCTTTCTCTACGATCTCTATGCCGCGCAGCTCAACGTCTCGTTCACGCCCGATGTATTCGGCGGCAATCGCCGGCAGGTGGAGTCGCTCGATGCGCAGGCCGCGACCCAGCGCTTCCAGCTCGAAGCGACCTACGTCACGCTCGCGACAAATGTCGTCTCGGCGGCGGTCACCGAGGCGTCGCTGCGCGGGCAAATCGCCGCCACCAAGGCGATCATCGAGCAGGACGCGAAGGCGTTGCAGATCCTGAAGGACCAGTTCCGCCTCGGCTATGCGATGCGCATCGACGTCACCGGGCAGGAGGCCACGCTGGCGCAGGCCGAGGCGACGCTGCCGCCGCTCGAAAAGGCGTTCGAGCAGAACCGTGATCTGCTCCGCGTCCTCGTCGGCAACCTGCCGAACGAGGAATTGAAAGAGACGTTCGACCTCGACTCGATCCACCTGCCGCAGGAGCTGCCGGTCAGTCTGCCGTCGAAGATCGTCGACCAGCGGCCGGATGTACGCGCCGCCGAAGAGGCGATCCGGTCGGCCAACGCGCAAGTGGGCGTCGCGATCGCCAACCGGCTGCCGCAATTCTCGATCACCGGCAGCTACGGCGCGACCTCGACCATGTGGAACTCGCTGTTCACCCCCGGCGGCGTGTTCTGGACTCTTGTCGGCGGGGTGTCGCAGCCGATCTTCGATGGCGGCACGTTGCTGCATCGCGAGCATGCCGCCGACGAGGGGCTGATGCAGGCCGCCTACCAGTATCGCAGCACGGTGTTGACCGCATATCAGAACGTGGCCGACACGCTGCATTCGGTGGTGTCCGACGCCGACACGCTAAAGGCGGATTTCGCTTCCGAGGAAGCGGCTAAGGTCGCGCTCGATCTGACGCACAAGCAGCAGCAGGTGGGGTACGTCAATTACCTGACGCTGGTCCAGGCCGAGCTTGCCTACCAACAGGCGAAATTGACGCTGGTGCAGGCGCAGGCCGCGCGGCTCGGCGACGCGGCGGCGCTGTTCCAGGCATTGGGCGGCGGGTGGTGGAACCGCAAGGACAACGTCGCCGACACGACGGCGAACGCCGCCGTCAATTAGACGGCCGCCTGGTCGGGTCTTAGCTGACTTGGGTCCTACGACACCCAGAGCAGCATCACGAAGATCACCATCGCCAGCCCGGCCAAGGCGACCATCTCGCCGCGCAGGGTCTCGCGGTCGATGTGCCTGAGGCGGTGGGCTGTTTCGCGCGGGTGCTCCCCGACAACGACGCGGCCGCCGACAATCCTTCCGTCGACGATCCTTCCGTCCACAATCTTTGGTTCGACGATCCGCGCGCCGATAATTTCGGCCTCGATGACCTCTTGGTCGGGTGGTGCAACGCGTTCTTCAACAAGAGCCATGGCTAATCCCCCATCGCGGGTTAAGCCGGCTCGATCCGTGTAAAAACGGTCGAGTAATATAAGAATAAGATGAGAGTTATCTTACATCAAGATTAAAGTAACGGCATACGGAGCCAAAAATTTAGGCATTTGTCTCAACCATTGTCAGCGCGACTGAAAACACCGCTTACGCATTTAAATCAGCACCGTGCCGGGACCGTAAGGTTGCGGCCTACTTGCGTCAGCAGTGCGATCAGCGCGCCACGGTCGACGCCGTCCGCAGCCATCATCGCCTCGGTCAGCGGGTCGCTCATCAGGTCGGTCAAGGCCGGCTCGGCGACCATTTTGCAGCGCCCGCCCGCGGCAAACGCATCGCCGGATGTGCTGAAGGGCTGCAGCATCGAAACCTCCATCATGACCCGTACTCCCCGTGTTGGTCCTGTAGTTGGGGGTTCAATACGCGCGGCAATGTGATCCGGATCACGCTGCGCGAAGTTTTTTCGGCTATGGCGGGCACGGGGTTAAAGTGCCGGCGCGAAACGCGGGTCTGAGAGCGCGAGCGGGGAGGATGCTGGGCAAGCCGAACGGGAGCGGGATCGGGCAGCCGGTGCGGCGGCGCGAGGATCTGCGTCTGGTGACCGGGCGCGGCCGCTATAGCGACGATCTCAACCTGCGCGGCCAGGCTTATGCCGTGTTTGTCCGCTCGCCTTATGCCCATGCGCTGATCCGCTCGCTCGATATCGCGGCGGCAAAGTCGGCGTCCGGCGTGTTGGCGGTGCTGACCTCGGAGGAGATGCGCGCCGACGGGCTCAACCCGCTGCCGCATATCTCGAACAATCATCCCGCCGACATCGCGATCAAGAACAAGGACGGCTCGCCGGTGGTGCGGCCGACGCATCAGCCGATCGTCTTCCCTGAGGTCTGCCATGTCGGCGAGATCGTCGCGATGGTGGTCGCGGAGACCGTCGCGGCGGCAAAGGATGCCGCCGAGCTGGTCGAGATTGACTGGGAGGTGCTGCCGGCGGTGGCGCGTGGGCTCGACGCGGCGGAGCCGCAAGCGCTACGCGCGCGGCGGGACAGCGCCAACATCATCCTCGATGGCGAGGTCGGCGATGACGCGGCGACGAGTGCTGCTTTCGCCAAGGCGGCGCATGTCGTCAAGCTCGACACCTGGGTGCAGCGCGTCGCCGGGGTGCCGATGGAGCCGCGCGCCGCGGTCGGCGAATACGATCCCGTCACCAACATGCACACCTGCCACGCCGGTTGCGGCGGCGCGGTCAGCCCTCGGCGCGACATGGCGATGGTGTTCGGCGTTCCGCCGGAACAGGCGCGCATGGTGATGCACGATATCGGCGGCAATTTCGGCACGCGCGGCTCGTTCAGCGTCGAGTTCGCGCTGGTCGTGTGGGCGGCGAAGCGGCTCGGCCGGCCGGTCAAATGGACCAGCGAGCGGCAGGAATATTTTGTCGCCGACTACCAGGCGCGCGACCTCAGCTGCCATGCCGAGCTGGCGCTCGACAGTGACGGCACTTTCCTCGCGATGCGCGGCTCGAACCTCGTCAATCAGGGCGCCTATGCGATCGCCTTTGGCTCGCTCAACAAGGGCGTCGAGATCATGTCGAGCATCTACCACGTGCCGCTGGTGCATTTTCGCGCGCGGGCGGCGCTGACCAACACGCTGCCGACGCGGCCCTATCGCAGCTCGGGCCGGCCCGAGGTGATGTTTGTCATGGAGCGGCTGATCGACCTCGCGGCGCACGAGACCGGGATCGACCGCATCGAGCTCAGGCGCCGCAACCTCGTGCCGCTCGAGATGATGCCCTACACCAACCCGTTCGGCATGGTCTACGACAGCGGCGAGTACCATGACTGCATGGAGAAGGTGCTGCGGCTCGGCGACTGGACGGGGTTTCCGGCGCGGCGGGCAGAAGCGAAAGCGCGTGGGAAATGCCGCGGGATCGGCGTCGCCAATTATGTCGACACCGCAACCGGCGCGCCGCGCGAAAAGGCCGAGATCACCGTGAAGCCGGAGGGCGCCGTCGAGGTCGTGATCGGCACGGTCAGCCAGGGGCAGGGGCACGAGACGAGCTTTGCGCAGCTCATCGGCGAATTTCTCGGCGTGCCGCTGGAGAGCGTCAATCTTGTTACCGGCGACACCGCGCGGGTCTCGGTCGGCGGTGGCGCGCATTCCGGGCGGGCGTTGCGCATGGGCAGCGTCGTGATGTTTAACGCGTCGAAAGCGATCATCGAAAAAGGGCTGCAGATCGCCAGCCACATTCTGGAGGCGGATGTCGCCGACCTCGAATTTGTCGGCGGCAATTTCACGGTCAAAGGCACCGACAAGGCGATCGGCATCTTCCAGGTCGCGCGCGCCGCGCTCGAGCGCAACGACCTGCCCGACGAGCTGCGCGGGCCGCTCGACGGGATGAGCGACGAGATCTTCAACGACGCCGCTTTCCCCTATGGCAGTCATGTGTGCGAGGTCGAGATCGACCCCGATACCGGGGTGCTCGACATCGTGCGCTACAGCGCGGTCGACGATGTCGGACGCGCGGTCAACCCGATGATCGTGCACGGCCAAGTGCATGGCGGCATCGTCCAGGGGGTGGGACAGGCGATCCAGGAGGACGCGCATTACGACCGGGAGTCGGCGCAACTGTTGGCCGGCTCGTTTATGGATTACGCGATGCCGCGCGCCGACCGGATGCCGTTCTTCGATTGCGAATTGAGCGAGGTGCCGAGCCCGGCGCACCCGCTCGGCATCCGCCCGGGCGGGGAGGGCGGCACGACGCCGGCGCTCGCGGTCGTGGTCAACGCGGTGGTCGACGCGCTCGCCGAATATGGGGTGACGCATATGGACATGCCCGCCACCCCAGAGCGCATCTGGCGCGCGATCCACGGCATGGCGCCGCGCTGACCGGCGGGGCCGGAGCGACGCGCAGCAACGCCAGACGATAGCCCAAAGCAGCCGCAACAGGGCTTGGGTTACGGTCTTTGAAGGGCGGGCTGCGATGCGGACGATAGCGGACATGCGTGCGATATAAGCACGATTTTTTCCATGTCAATATCACAATAACAGTTTTTGCTGGCTCCGCAAATAGCCTCCTCGAAGGAGGCTGATTGGGATACTCGGTAATATTTATCAAATACGAGTATAAATGTAAAATATCTCGATCTACTTATAATAATATTCCGTTAATTAGGCTGAAATCACTGCTGATTACACCGCCGTCATTTTCCGGACGTGATAGTGGTTCACTTCAACCGCACGTTTGGGAGAGTGCCATGAAGGGAATTGCAGCGACCGCAACGAACGGTGAGATCAATTTCTTTTGGCTCGACTCCGGCTTCGCGATGCATGGGTACTTCGCGCCGGGGCTTCCGATCCTTGGCGGCTATTTCACATCGCCTCCGGTCGCGGTCAGCTCGATGGTGCGACGTTCGGTGATCAGCACTACCGGAAACGCCGGCGCGTTGATGAACGAGCCGGCCGCGCAGGTGGACATCGCCACCCCGGCACCCGCGCCTCAGGCCGCCACCCAAGCGTCCGCGACCCAGGCCGCCACCCCGGCGCCCGCGGCTGCGATCGTGTCTCGCGGCGGCGCATCCACCGTGCTCGCCACTGGCGCGTCGCAATCGTCCGCGCCCGGCCTTTCCATCATCGGCGTCGGCGGCGGCGCGCTCAGCACCGTCAAGCAGTTCGACCTGTTCGGTCTCGGCACCGACTATGCGATGTACCACAAGCGCTACGAGGGCGACGTCACGGCGAACGACCCCTCGGGATGGACGAGCCTTGGTGGCATCTTTACCAGCGCTCCGGCGGCGATTGCTTGGGGCGACGGGCGGGTGGACGTGTTCGGCCTCGGCACCGATCACGCGATGTTTCAGAAAACCGCGAACGGCGGCGAATGGTCGGCGGACTGGGTGCGTCTCGGCGGCACCTTTACCAGCGCGGCCAGTCTTGTCGTCAGCGGATCGAGCCTCAATCTTTTTGCCCGCGGCAACGACTTCACGCTGCGGGGTAGTCAGACGACCGACGGGAGCACCTGGTCGGATTTCGAGAACCACGGCGGCAACCTGGCCTCGCCACCAGCGGCGGTCAGTTGGGGCGCGAACCGCATTGACGTGTTCGCGGTCTTCAACGACGGCTCGCTGAACCACATCTGGTGGGACGGCCAGATCTGGAACGAATGGGAAAACCTCGGCGGCGCCTATATGGGCGAGCCGGCGGCGGTCACCTGGGCGCCCGGGCGTCTCGACGTGTTCGTGAAGGGCAGCGACGGCCAGCTGCACCATCACTGGTTCGACAACAACACCTGGGCGACTCCGGAGGTGCTCAACGTTTTAGCGGGGGCGCAGGTCGCTGACTCGCCGACCGCCATCTCGACCGGCGCGAACGAGATCAACCTATTTGTTCCGACGACGACCAACGAAATCATCGAAACCATATGGAACGGAGAGAGCTGGGGCGGCGGCACCGGCGTCTCCGGCATTCGCCTGCCGTGGCGATATGGGTTCTCGGTCGATTACGTTACCGCGACGAAGACGCGCTCGTTCCTCACGGATACCGACGCGGCGGTGGGCGCGGTGACCCCCGGCAACGCCGCGATACAGACCGCGACGCAATGGATCGGTGATATCGGCGGTCCGGATCCAAATCAGGCACAAACGAACCTTATCGACGTCGTGCCGGTGACGATCGATCTGGCCGAGCCGATGAGCTTTAACTATCAGGTGGTCAATAATGGCCACGCCGACCAGAGCGCGATCCTGGCGGCATTGGCGACGGGCGGCACCAGCCTCGGCCTTGCGGGGACGGCGTCGATGGAAGAGACGATCGGCGAGGGGATCGCGAAAATCGTCACCGTGACGATCCAAAGCGCGACCAAGATCAACATCCCCGTGGTCGGCAGCATCGTCAGCGCGATCGAGGGCTGGCTGCTCAGCCAGCTCACCAGCATCGTCTTCGCGAATTGCGACGGCATCGTCGCGGTCGAAATGCGCGCGATGATGGGCAGCGATCTGCTGAAGCTGGTCGGCAACGGCGCGACCAAATTCACGACGACGACGACTCACCAGGGGACGGACTCGGCGACGGGCTGCGGTTCCAACTCGGTCTATGAGGTGACCTGGTCAATCACTCCGGCATAGACGCCCCGCGAGGGTGGCTCAGTACTCTCGCGCGAGGTTGATCTGCTGCAGGAGGCCGCCGCCGGCTTCGAGGCTTTTGATGTTGCGGGTGGTCTCGCTGACGGGCTGGGCGCGCCGGTCGGCGGCGCCGACTATCCACTCGTCAAATGCATCGGGTCATTGCGGCCGGCGGAGCGCGGCAAGGGCGTCAGCAAGTGCCAATGTTGGCTCCCGGTCGGACGCAAGACAATCATGCGGCTTGTCGCAAACCTCCCGGATCCGTGTCTCGGTAAACGCCAAGAGGTCGCCAAGATCGCAATGCTCTTTGACGAGCCACTTCAGGTTGGGCAGTTGCTCGGCGATCCCATTGACCGTCGCGAAATCTATGCTCATCGGGTCCACCTCATCCGCGTCGTGGCGCAGCGCGTCGCTATACGCTGCGCACACCGCCGGTGTCGCCTCGATGTCAAGATTCCACAGCCCCTTCAACCGCCAGATCCTGCCTTCCTTGAGCAGCGCCACCGCATCGGCCTGTCGGCTTTTGATCTGGCGCCCCTTGACCAGCGTGTCTTCATGAGCGGCCTCGTCCGGCGCGTAAAAGGTGTAGGAATCCAGGGCGTCGAGATAATCGCTGAGCGAGCTATCCGGGGTCAGCGCTTGAAACCGGGCGATAGCAGGCCCGCGGGCTTCCGCCTTCTCGCGCTCGCGATTTTGCTCGTTAAGTTGCGCCTGGCGTTCGTTGTCCGCCAGGTAGGCCTCGCGCTGCCTCTGCCGCTCCGGTTCGCCCGCGGCGTAAATCCGCGCATCGATCGTGGACAGCGGAAACGGCGTCAACGTCAGGACCAGGATCGCGCCCCAGGCGGCGGGGTTGACGATTTTTGCGGGAAGCGCCGCATGCAGGGCCGGCAGGCGCATCCACATCGCATAAAGGAGGATCAGCGGCGGCAGCAACGCCGGCACCACGATCGCCCAGCCGGCATAGCTCGCGTAGAGGTCGGTGGCATAAATCGCCGCGACGCCGGAGAGCGGAAGCAGGATGACAGCGGCCGCCAGCGCCAGCGTTGGCATCTTCTGACTGTTGCCGCCGCGGCGGAACACCAGGATCGCGAGTACGATCCACAACGAGACGATCAATACGCCTCGCACTAAGCCTCGGAACAGTTCGTCGAGGCCGCGCTCGACCGCGTGCTCGCCGCTCTCGATGGGCGGGTGGGCGGGCGACGGGGCGATACACATCATCATGGCGAGGTAGAGAAGGCAGGCGAGCACCAACAGCGGCAACGCGTTGATGAACGCCATTTGCGGCTCGCGCGGATCGGTCGACATTGAGCGGGCTCCCCGGCGGGGCGGGTGATCAGTACTCCCTGGCCAGATCGATCTGCTGCAGGAGGCCGCCGCCGGCTTCGAAGCTTTTGATGTTGCGGGCGATCTGGGTGACGAGTTGGGCGACGGTCGGGCGGCGCGCGACATGCGGCATCACCGTGACGCGGGGGTGGGTCCAGAGCGGGCTTTCGGGGGGCAGCGGTTCGGGCTTGAGCGCGTCGAGCGCGGCGTAAGAGAGCTGACCGGAATCGAGCGCGGCGATGAGGTCTTTCTCGACGACATGGCCGCCGCGGCCGATGTTGATGATCATCGCCCCCTTCGGCATCATCCCGAGATTGCGCGCGCAGAAGATGCCGTCGGTCTCCTTGGTGAGCGGCAACAGGCAGACCGCGATGTCGGTCTGGCGCATGAACGCCTCGAACTGGTCGGCGCCGCAGAAGATCTTGATGCCGTCGGGGCCTTGGCGCGGCGAGCGCACCCAGGCCGAGACCGGGAAGCCGAGCTGTTTCAGGATCAGCGCCGGCGCGGTCGCCATCAGCCCGAGCCCCAAGAAGCCGACGCGGCGCTCCTCGGGGCGCACGATGCGGGTGCGCAGCCATTCCTTGTTGGCCTGCGCCTCCTGGTATTTCGGCATCTCGCGGTGCAGGCGCAGCACGTGCATGACCGTGTACTCGGTCATCATCGGGTCGCCGCCCGATGGCTCGATCTTGCCCATCGGCACTTTTGGCAGCTTGGGGTGGTTGATAAAAGCCTCGACCCCGGCCGAGCGGCTGAACATCGCTTTCAGGTTGGGGAGGGCGGGGATCTCGTCAAAATCCGGCCGCATAAAGGCGAGGTATTCGACCTCGGCCGTGTCACCGTTGTCGGGCCAGATGCGGACTTCGAGATCGGGCAATTGCTCGGCGAGGGTGTCGCGCCATGCTTGCGCGTTGCCGATCATCCGCTCGATATTGACGAGAAGCAGAGCCATGTCACCCCCTGGAAATTGCGGAGGAGACAGTGAGGCAATGCGGTGGCGGTGCCAAGGTTCGTCATTGCGAGCGGAGCGAAGCAATCTCCGGTCGTCTCAGCCTTCTACCGAAGGAGATTGCCGCGGCGCCTGAGGGCGCCTCGCGATGATGCGAGATGCGTCAGCCGACGCTGGCGAGGGCGATGCCGATCGTGATGTAGGCGACCGTGCCGAGCACGATCGTGCCGACAGCGTACATGATCCCTTTCATCTTCGTGCCCTCGTCGGATCGCTGGGGGTGCCCGGCAGAAATACGCTCCACAGACTAAAGACGTTCCATTTTCGCCGCTGTTGCACGACCGCCGCGATTTTTCGCGCGCCGAGGCATGCCATTGGGGCCGGTGGGCGGCGCTGTCTCGACAATGCCGGGCGAGAGCCGCTACACCAAGCCATGATGCCCGCCGGCGCTCGCGGGCCTCGGCAGCAGGTAACCTGACGGATGGCGTCGCTCGCTGACTTGCTCTTGCCGTCGAAGAAACCATCGGCCGTCTTGGCGCGCGACGGCGCAGCGGTGGTTCGCAACTTCCTCGATGACGCCGAAGCCGCCGCGCTCAAAGCCACGGTCGAAGAGCTGTTCTCGACGCTCGCCGGGTGTGCGGGCTCGACACGAGCCGAAATGGCGCATCATTTCCAGACCAGGCAGGCGATCTGGCTGGGTGAATTGTCCCCTTTTCTCGAAGCCAACAACCGGGCGCTGCTGCCGCGATACGAGGCGCTTCTCGACCGCGTGACGGAGCGCACACGGGCGCTGCTCGGCGCCAGCTGGCAGCCTTATCTATCGCGCTCGTTTATCCGGCGCATGACTCCCGAGCTGAAACTGCCATGGCATCTCGACGCCGACGCGGCGGGGCTCGATCACCCCCATTGCTGCAACGTCTGGCTGCCGCTCGACAGCGTCGGGGCTTCGCGACCGTCACTCGAGATGATGCGTGGGTCGCATCGCAAGCTGCGCGCCTCGGTAAAGCAGGAGGACGCGCCGGCGCTCGTCGCGCGCCTCGGCAAGCCGTGGTCGCCGCTTCTCGCGTTCGGCGACGCCTTGATATTCGATCAATTCACCTATCACCGCTCGCAAATCGTCGAAGGCGGTGACGGCATGCGCACGTCATGCGAATTTCGCTTCTATCGGGATGAGAAACTTTAGGCGTGGGCCTTAACCGTCATCACATCGAGATGCTCGCGCGCGAGCATCTGTACCGGCCAATACGCGGCGATGTGCTGATGATCGGTCGCCAGACCGTCTATCTGTCGCCGGACGAATTGATCGAGACGCTGCGCGGCATCGGTGTCGATGTGAGCGGCGCCGATGCGGCAAAAATCGAGCTCGATCGCAGCACGCTCAATCGCGCCGGCGCGCGCGAAGACCTGGTCAGCGACCGCGCCGTCTTCGCCCTATTTGGCGACGCGAGGGTGCGCGCGATCGATGTCAGCCGTTATGAGGGCGCCGAGATCGTTCACGATCTCAATTTGCCCGTGCCGGCATCCCAGCGGGCAATCGCCGACGTCATCGTGGATGGAAGCGCCCTCGACAATATTTTCGATGTTGCCGCCGCGCTGCGGAACTACTCAGAGATGCTGCGGCCCGGCGGCCGCCTTTTCATGGCAAACATTTTTAGTGCGCATGGGACGGCCTACACGCTCACGCCGTCGCTGACATTGCTCGACTATTTCGTGGTGAATGGCTTTGTCGATTGTCAGGCCTACATCATCGTGCGGGAAGGGGTCGGCGGGCGCCGGAATGTCTTTCTGATCGATCTGGACTTTTATCGCGAGCGTCAGCGAGACATGGGCTGCTTCGCATCGCTCTACCCGATGGCGGCGTTCGTGTTCGCCGAAAAGGGCGCCCATTCGACGGCGCACAGGATCCCGATCCAGCATCACTATCGCTCGGACGCGGATTGGCGGGATTTCTGCCGCAATCTCGACGTGATGCGCCGATCCACCCGGCCGCTGTCGATGCGATCGACCGATCCGCTGTTCGTCGCGGAGGTCAAGGGCGGGCATCTTTACGTGGACGACAAGTTCGAGGCCGTCCGCTAGGGCAGCGCCGAGGCATGCAAGCTAAGCGTTGCTTATGATCAGCCTATGCGTGGAGCGCGGGTAGGCAGGCTCGACCCGCGTGCTACACTCGACCCAGGAAAATCGAGGCAGCGACACTCGGGAGGATAGGCGATGGCGTATGATCTCTTGGTGAAAAACGGGCTGATCGTCGACGGGTCGGGGATGCCGGCGTTCCGCGGCGATGTCGGGATCAAGGACGGCAAGATTGCCGAGATCGGCAAGCTGTCGAGCCCCGCCGAGAAGACCGTCGACGCCGATGGCCGCGCGGTCGCGCCCGGCTTTATCGACAATCACTGCCATTACGACGCTCAGGTCACCTGGGACCCGCTGTGCACGTTTTCTCCCGAGCACGGCGCGACGACGGTGATTTTCGGCAATTGCTCGCTCTCGCTCGCACCGGTGCGCCGGGGCACCGAGGAGCGGCTCGCCGAGTTCCTCTCCTATGTCGAAGCGATCCCGATGTCGGTGCTGAAGACGGTCGATTTCGACTGGGAGACGATCCCGCAATACATGGACAAGCTGGATCAGCGTCTCGGCATCAATATCGGCAACCTGATCGGCCACACCGCGGTGCGCCACTACGTGATGGGCGATGACTGCCAGAAGGCCGGCGCCACCGACGCACAGATCGCGCAGATGCAGGATGTCGTGCGCCAGGGCATGCAGGCCGGTGCGCTCGGCCTCTCGGTGTCACGCGAGAAGGGGCATTTCGACCCGCAGGGCGTGCCGATCCCGGCGCTGTGGGCCGATGAGAAAGAGATTTTCGCGCTCGCCGATGTGCTGAAGGAACTGGGCACCGGCACGATCCAGGCCGGCGGCGGGCAATATGTCGAGCTGAAGGACGGTATGATGCGCCGCCTCGCCGAGGCTTCGGGCCGGATGGTCGTCTACAACTCGCTGAGCCAAACGATGCGGCGGCCGGAGGAGTGGAAGATCCACATGGCGCGCGTCGAGGAGACCGCGGCGATGGGCATCCGCGCCTATCCGATGTGCTCGCCGAACCGGGTCACGCAAGACTTCACGATGAAGAACAGCCAGGTGTTCCGCGGTCTGCCGACCTGGCACCCGATCCTGCTGATGGCGGACGACGAGAAGCTGCGGCTTTACGCCGATCCGGAAATCCGCGCCAAGCTCCATGAGGAGGCGGTGGTCAACAAGCCCGACAGCGCGGTCGGCATCTCAAAGACCTGGTGGAATTACATCTGGGTCAACGAGCCGACGCTGAAAAAGAACGAGTGGATGCAGTTCAAGTCGATCGGCGAGATCGCCGAGAAGCAGGGCAAGCGCGTCATCGACGCGTTCCTCGACCTGGTGGTCGAGGAGAAGCTCGAGACCCGCTTCCTGCAGGCCGAGAACAACATCGATGACGAGGCGCTGAAGAAGATCCTGACCCACCCCAACGCGGTGATCGGGCTCGGCGACGGCGGCGCGCACGTGCAGTTCCACGGCGGCTACGGTTATCTGACCAAGCTGCTCGGCGAATGGGTGCGCGAGAAGCAGGCGATGACCCTGGAGCAGGCGGTGCGGCGCCTCACCTTCGATAGCGCGTCGACCTTTGGCATCTACGACCGCGGCATGCTGCGGCCGGGGCTGCAGGCGGACATCACGATCTTCGACCCGGCGACGGTCAAATGCGGCAAGGAGACCGTGGTGCACGATTTCCCGGCCGGCGGCTGGCGCATCAAGGAGTCGGCCGAGGGCATCTTCGGCACGATCGTCAATGGCCAGGTGCTGTACGAGGAAGGCAAGCATACCGGCGCGCTGCCGGGCCGCGTGCTGCGCAACTCGTATTACGAGCAGAACCGGCGCAGCAACGCCTGATTGGCAAGCGCCGAAAGGCGCGGTATACGACGCGAAGAGGGCCGGTTTTCCGGCCCTCTTTTTTTGCGGGAGGGTGTCATGACCCATCATCGGATCGAAACGATGAGCAAGCGCCGGAGGGGGTTTTAACTCCGAGACGCGCGTCAAGCGTGGGGATCGGCTGGTCCATGGCGACAAGGAGCTGATCGAAAAGGTCGGGCGCAACGATTTGTGTCCGTGCGGCTCGGGCCGCCGGTTTCAAGGCGTGCTGCCTGACCTCGGACCGCTTTTTCTACCGTCGCTAGGCCGACATCAGCCCAGGGCCGCTTCGGCGGCCCTTTTTTGTTGCCCGTCGCGCGCCGACAAGGTGGAACCCGGCGGCGTTCGGGGATGTTGGCCCCTTACCGAAAATCAAAGGTGCGCACCGCCAAAGCGAGTGCGGTGCGCCGAGGAGGACAACATGGGCAAAGGAATTCTGCTGTGGCTGCTGGGCATCCCCATCCCCATCATCATCCTGATCCTGATCTTCTGGCACTGAGCACGCCGTAGACGGAAAAGGGCCGCTTCGGCGGCCCTTTTTCATTCGCTGTCGCAGGGCGCGGGGCCGGGATCGGGCAGCGGGTCGAGAACACCGCCCAGATGCGCGGCGGCATCCTGGGTTTGGTATTGGATTGCCCCGCCGGGCTCGCCAAACCACGGCGCCGCCGTCCCCGACGCGACAACCAGCGGGCGGTCGACTCGGTAGACCGTATAGACTTGGGTCTCGCAGACATAGGGCAGGGCCCGCATGTCGTAGGGTGTGGCTTGCGGGCTGAAATAGGTGCCGTTCGGAGAGCCGAACCGGTCGATCAGCATGCCCGGCGGCAGCGTCACCGCGACCGGCGCGCGGGCGAACCCGCCATTCGGCGGCCAGATCAGATTGCCGCTCGCATCATACCATTGCGGCGCGATCGCGTGCCGCGTGTCGGGCGACAGGTTTTGATACGCCCCCAGCGCCGGTGGCGGCGAGGGCGCCATCGGCGGCAGCTGATAGCACGCCGACAGCATCAACAGGGCACCGAGCGCGGCAATGAGCTTTTTCATGTGCTTAACATTCATGCGTCATTGCGAGCGAAGCGAAGCAATCTCGCGCAAGGTGCGCACTCCCGACGAGATTGCTTCGTCGCCTTCGGCTCCTCGCAATGACACCGCGATCAATTCGGGACCCAGGTCACCGCGCGGATTTCGGTGAATTCGCGCGGCAGCTTTTGCCAGCTGTCGCCGGCGTTTTCGGTCGCGAAAAGTTCGCCGTAATGACTGCAGGCGACGATGCGGTCGGGATCGGCCTTGTTGGTCGCGAAGCCCCAGATCGGCGAGTTCGGCTCGACGGGGAGCTTGAGCATCTCCCAGCGGTTGCCGCCGTCGGTCGAGCGCTGGATGGCGCCGGCGCAGCCGACCGCGCCGTCGCCGGTCGCGACAAAGAGCGTCTTCGGATCGCCCTCCTTCTGCGTCAGCTGGCGGCAATAGGGCAGCTTGAAGCGGCCGTTGACGCCGATCGGCATCCAATGCTCGCCAGCGTCGGTCGACGCGAAAATCTCGCGCGGCGTCGTGGTCAGCACCTTGTTCGAGCCGTTCAAATTGATCGTCACGTCATGGATGTCGGGGTCGGGCACGCCCTCGCTGATGCGCGCCCAGGTGTCGCCGCCGTCGAGGCTGCGGCGCACGCCGTCGACCTCGACCCCGGCCCAGACATGCTTCGGGTTGCTGGGATCGACGACCAGCGCGGTGACACGCGGGATGCGGACATTGGGGCATTCCTCGGCCATGTCGACCGCAAGTTTTTGCCAGCTCTTACCGCCGTCCTTGGAGCGGAAGAGCGCCGCTGGCCGCGTGCCGGCGAAGATGATGTCCGGGTTTGACGGGTCGATCGCGATCTTCCACACATCCATCGCGTTCATCGGCGAGTCGAGCCGGGTGAAGTGCTGGCCGCCATCGGTCGATTTGTGGATGCCGTCATCGGCGCCGGCGAAGATCGTGCGCGGCTCCGTGGGGTGAGTCGAGAGACCGTAGACGCGGCTCTCGCTCCACAGCCCGCCTTCGTTTTGCGAGCGCTTCCAGCTGTCGCCGCTATCGGTCGAGAGCCACAGACCGCTGCCGATCGTGCCGATGCAAATCGAATAGCTCATGTGTTCCTCCCTCAGTTCAGATCGTCATGGCCGGGTTTTATCCCGGCCATCCACGTGGATGCCCGGAACAAGTCCGGGCATGACGAGAAAAAGGCGGCGCCGGAGTCTAGTACCCTTCCCAGCCGGTGTGCGAGATGTCGATCACGACGCCGTCCGGGCCCGACCACTTCATCTCGAAATTGGCGTGGCCGCCGGCGGCCATTGTCTTGTCGATGTGGTCCTTGCCGGTCAGCTGCTCGGCATTGGCGATCTCGAGCTGGTTGACCGCCTCGTCGAGGTTTTCGACCTCGAAGCCGAAATGGTGGATGCCAGTGAAGTTTTCGCCATGCGCGCCGACATCGGCAGAGTGGTTGTCTTTGAGATTTAAGACCGCAAGGTTGATGTGCCCGTCGGTGAGGAAGACGGCGCCGTTGGGGCTGCGCCGCACCTCCTTGAGGCCAAAGGCTTCCTTGTAGAAGGCGGCGGTCTTTGCTGGGTTCTCGGTGGTCAAGGCGATGTGGCGGATGCGGGCCATAGTGATCCCTCTCGATGGGTCGCGGGGCGATCCGCGACATTCTGTCAAGGATAAGTCTGCGAGGGGTCGCTTGTCACTCGCCGAGCGGAACTTCGGGCGCTAGAGTTCACCGACCAAACCTGGGAGGAGCGACATGGCACGCGACGGCTATCTGATCCTCGACAGCGACCTGCACATGATGGAGCCGGGTGACCTCTGGACCCGCTGGCTCGACGCGCCTTACAGCCAGAACCCGCCGAACTTTTTTGGCGGCCAGCGCGAGCAGCTGAAGGAAACCAACGAAGACAAGGCCAACACCGACTCGATCATGGGGATGGAGGTGCAGGGCCTCGCGATTCCGGCGCACAACATGCAGCAGGGCGCGACCGTGTCGAGCCGCGAGCTGCGCCGCCGCAGCCGCGCGCGGCACCCGCATTTCAATGTCGCGCGCGCCAACGCCTATGACGCGCCGTCGACCCTAACCGCGATGGATATCGAGGGGATCGACGTCGCGGTCATGTACGGCACGCGCGGCCGACAGATTTTGTGCCATGACGATCTCGCGCCCGATTACGCCGCGGCGCTGGCGCGCGCCTACAACAACTGGGCGGCGGATTACTGCAAGACCGATCCGCAGCGGCTCAAATTCGCCGCGCAACTGGCGATGCACGATGTCGGGCTCGCGGTGCAGGAGGCGAAGCGCTGCGTCAACGAGCTGGGCGCGGTGGCGATCATCGGCACGCCGAACCCGGTCAACGGCCAGCATCTGCACGACGATGCGGTCGACCCGCTGTGGAGCGCGCTCGAAGAGCTGAACGTGCCGATCGGTTTCCACCCGACTGGCAACACCGCGCTGAAGGACGATGCCGGGCGGCGCTATGTCGGCCACGCCAATTTCCACCCGATCGCGCACGCGATCCGCAACCCCGTCGAGCTGATGGGGGCGATCGCGTCACTGACGACGGGTGGGGTGTTGGAGCGGCACCCGAAGGTGCGGGCGGCGTTTCTCGAAGGCACGGCCGGCTGGCTGCCGTGGTGGCTGTGGCGGCTCGACGACCAGTGGGAGAAATTCGGCCCGGGCTGCGAGCGCGAGCTGTCGATGGCGCCGAGCGAATACTTTAGGCGGCAGTGCTATATCGCGCTCGATGTCGACGAGGAGCCGGCGGTGCACGCGGTCAACGACCTCGGCGCCGAATATTTTGTCGTGTCGAGCGACTATCCGCATTCCGACGGCGCATTCCCGGAGGCGATGGAACAATTCCTCGGTCTGCCGCTCGACGGCGAGCAGCGCAGGAAGATCCTCTGGGACAATTGCGCCCGATTGTATGGGATTGCGACGCCGGCCGGCTCGCTGAGCCGTGAGGTGAGGCAGGTCTCGGCGGCGGAGTAGGTTTCACCCCCACCCTAACCCTCCCCCATCGATGGGGGAGGGGATGGGGACGGTCAGGCCGGGAAGCTCAGGAAGCACTTATCCGAGGCGAGGACGTAGGTCTCCATGTAGTCTTGGATGACCGGCTTCTTGTCGAGCGCTTCCATCGCGCCGATGAGGCACATCCAGTTCAGCATCTCGTGCTGGCCGGAGAACTCCATCTCGTCGAGCGTGCGGTTGCGCCAGGCGCCCCAGTCGGCGCGGCTGACCGCGTCGAAGAGGATGCGGTCGCCTTCGTGGTCGGGCCACAGATAGCCGTTCTTGGGCGACAGGAAACAGTGCGACCACGAGGATGAGGCGACAAGCGCCACGCGATAGGGCGACTTCGCCAGCACCTCGCCGATCGCGGCGCCGACATCCATGCAGCGCCAGGGTTGCGGCGAGGGCGGGTCGCCGCTCTCGTTTTCCGGGCGCGGCGGCGCAAACAGATGACCGAGCCCGCCATGCGCCTGGATCAGGTTACGGCCGTAGCAATTCACCGCGAACGGCACGACGGGGTAGGGGAAACCCTTCCGGTCCCAATCGAGGTAGAGGAAGGTGTTGGTGAAGGCGTGCGCCATCGGGTGGTGCAGCGGCTTATAGGCATAAGCGAGGTCGATACCGCGCTCGATCAGGCCGGTCGCGAGATGCTTCGCCGCCTCGCGATGGCCCTTGAGCGGCAACGTCCAATTGCCCGGCTCGTCCCAGCGATTAGGCTTGCCGACACCGTTTGAACCGTTGCTGTGCTGCCATGGCTGCAGGTCGAACTGGTCATCGTAGCCCAGCACGCAAAACGGCGGGATGATGTCTTCCTTGAAGTTCTCGTACTGGTCGTCGCCCCAGACGAGCACGAAATCCGGATTGAAATCGTCGAGGATCTTGCGGATCGCGCGGAAATCGTTGCCAAAACGCTCGCCGCAGCGATTGGCGGCGCTGAGCCCGTCATCATTGCCGAGCTCGGCGAGGAGCTCCTTGGGCCAGTTCGCCGGGTCCTTGTAGGCTGGATCGACATTGGGCGCCTCGAGCACCCGCTTGAAGACGCCGGTCAGGGTTTCGTTGTGACCGCACAGGGTCGGCCAATGCGTGCAGCCCAGTCCGAGAATTTCCGCCATCGTCCTGTTCCTCCTCGCGCTTCCGTCATTGCGAGTACCCGGATAAGTGCTCCGCAGTTTCCGGGCACAGGCTCCGCGAAGCAATCTCGTGCCGGTTACATTACTCCGATTGAGATTGCTTCGTCGCTACGCTCCTCGCAATGACGAGCAAATTCGCTATCCGGGTTGTGCTTCGTAAATTTGGTCGCTTGCGGGCAAGGTAACCCAGGGTTGCTTGCTGCGGGTGAAGAAATGCGCCGTGGGCCGCAGCCAGGAGCGGTCGTCGAGCGTGCCGGCGCGGACGCGGCGCACCGCCTCGCCGCTGATCGGATCGGGCCGGCCGAGGCCCGAAATCCAGCAGCCGCAATCCGGGCACAGCAGACGGATATTGGTCCGGCCGCTGGCGGCGATGCGCTCGACCGCGCGCGGCTCACCCGCGGTGAGGCGGAAGCTGCTCTCCGGCACGATGATCGCTAGGGAAAAGGCGGTGCCGGTGATCCGCTGGCAATCAGTGCAGTGGCAGGTATAGGTGAGGATCGGCGCTTCGCTGATCTCATAGCGCAGCGTCCCGCAATGACAGCCGCCGGTGAGGGGAAGGTTCATCGCAGCCTGCCCTCAGCTCGCGCTTTTGGCGAAGCGCGGGATGTCGCCCTCGACATGCACCCAGGAGAGCGCGTCGTCGCGGAAAATCTCGCGCAGAGGGCTGACAGCCTTCGGGTCGTCGAGCGTGCCGGCGAAGAGGATCGCGAGGCCCGGCCGGACTTGCGGCTCCTCGAACAGCGACGAGCCGCATTCCGCGCAAAAGTTGCGGAGCACCGGCTTGCCGCTCCCGCCGACGGCGCCATGGGTCTTGATCGGTCCGGTCAAAGTCATTGCCGCCCTCTGCACGGGAACCAGCGCGGCGAAGGCCGCCCCGGTGAATTTCTGGCAGTCGGTGCAATGGCAGACGATCGCGCCGGTCTGCTCGGCCTGCGCCGTATAGCGCACCGCGCCGCAGAGGCATCCGCCTTTGAGTTCAGGCGTTTCCGCCTCCGTTCTTAATATTGACCGCGAGGTTCGAGGCCAAAGGCGTGCTGGCCATACATGGAGCCGACCGCGTCCCAGTTGAGGCTGACATGGCGGGCAACCGCGTTGACGTCGCGCCAGGCGCGCTGCACCGGGTTCGACAAGAGGAGGCCATAGCCGCCGGTCGAGGCGTTGAGCGCCTCGACCGCCTGCACCGCGAGCCGCGTCACATAAGCCTGGTTGCGGCGGCAGCGGATGCGATCGGCGATGGTGATCTCCTCGCCGTCGTGGAGCTTTTGCGTCATCGCTCGCATATCGGTGAGGAGGATCAGCTCGGCGGCCTCGACATGCGCGGCGGCCTCGGCGTAGCGCAGCTGGATCGTCGCGAACTCGATCATCGACAACTGGCCGCCGGCGAGCGCGCCGCGGGTCTTGCGCGGCGCGGTCATCTCCAGATAGGCGTCGAGCGCGCCGCGCGCGGCGCCGACCGCGGTCGAGGCCAGCATCGATGCGCCGTGGATCAGCAGCGGCATCTTGTAGAGCGGGTTTTTGTAATGCCTGGCGCCGGGGGTGGTGCCGGCGCGCGCGTCGGAAAACATCAGCACGCGATGGGCCGGAACGAACACGTCCTGCGCGGCGATGTCCTTGCTGCCGGTGCCAGCGAGGCCGTTGACGAACCAGGTGTCGATGATCTCGACATCGCCGATCGGCAGGAGGAAGAATGCGCCGCCGGAGGCCGGTTTACCGCCTTCCGGCATGATGAACGCGCCGAGATAGATCCAGCTCGACCGGTCGCAGCCGCTGGCGAACGACCAGCGGCCGCTGAGGCGATAGCCGCCATCGGCCGGCACGGCCTTGCCGGTCGGCGCGAAGCAGGCGCACGTGAACGGGTCGGGCTGGTCGCCGCCCCACACCTCGCGCTGCGCCTCGATCGGGAAATGCGCCAGTGAGCGGCCGTTTGACACCGCGCCATTGACCGACCAGCCGGTCGAGGCGCAGGCGGCGGAGATCGTCATCGCGATTCTGAGCGCGGTCTCGCCGTCATGCTCGAAGCCGCCGAATTCTCGTGGACGGCAGGTGCGCAGCAGCTCGGAGTCGCGGATTTTGTCGATGATATGCGGGAAGACGTTGCGGCTCTTTTCGGTCTCCTCGGCCAGCGCGCGGATTTCCGGTACCATGGCCCGCGCGCGCTCGACCAGCTCGTCGGGCGACGGGATGCTGAGACGTCGAACCGTAGCAACCGTCATTTAGGCTGGAACCTCCGGTTTCCGCCGGGGCAGAATGCGCCCTGCGGCGGGCCGAGGACAATTGAAAACCGGGGCCGATACCGCCGCCAAAGGGGAGCAAGACATGTCATCGCGCTGGGATCGCCGCATCGGAATAGCGGCCGGGATATGCCTGGGGATTTGGCTGGGGATTTGCGGGACGCCGGCGTTGGCGCAGGAAGATCCGCTGAAAGCGATTCCGGCGGCGGAATGCCAGAAAATCGCGAGCGACCTGCAAGCCGCAACCGGTATCCCGCTCAAGGCTGGCGAGGACGATTTCAGCGACATCAATACCGGCGAGGACGGGCGTTCCTGTCACATCGCCGGCACCGCGTCGGACAAGGCTTTCGCCAGCCCGGACGAGGTCATGGCGAAGATGACGGCGGCGTTCAGCGGCTGGTCCGACGATCCCGAGCGCGAGGATAGCGGCCCCGATGGCGCCGATAAGGGGCTCACCAAGGGCAACCGGCTCGCGGTGCTGGGGGTGAGCTGGGAGCCGGGGCCGGGCATCAGTTGCTCCGACAAGGAGCCGCTCTCAGCGTGCAAGATACTGCCGCAGCAGAAAATGTGGACGGCGACGGCGGATATCGTCGAGAAGGCGGGGAAGTAGGGGAAACGCGCGTCACCAGCGCTTCGTATAACTGGCGGAAGGAAGGACTGTCGGAGGAGGCCGGCTGTGGCGATCAGCTTTGATACCGTCATCCCGATATTGCGGATCTTCGACATCGCCAAGGCTGACGAGTTCTACCTGGACTTTCTCGGCTTCAAGGTCGATTGGGATCACCGTTTTGAAGACAAGCTGCCGCTCTACCGGCAGATTTCGCGCGGTAATCTGATCCTGCATTTGAGCGAGCATCACGGCGACGGCAATCCCGGCGCCCGGCTTCGCGTGATGATGGAAGGCGTCGAGGCCTTCCAGCGAGAGCTTGCGGCAAAACAGTATCGCTATATGCGGCCCGGTCTTGAGACGATGCCGTGGGGGACGATCGAGACCGGTGTGATCGACCCCTTCGGCAATGCCATCCGCTTCTGCGAGCCGGTCGAGAAACCGCCGAACTCGGTCTAAGCGCGTGCCTCGCGGATCGCCCGCCAGACAACTTCGGGCGTTGCCGGCATGGCGATCTCGGTGACGCCCAATGGCTTTAGCGCGTCGATCAGCGCGTTGCCGACCGCGGGCATCGCGCCGACAGCGCCGGCCTCGCCGGCGCCCTTGACGCCCAACGGGTTGGTGGCGGTCAGCACCGGGTTCGACTCGCAGTGGATGGCGCAGAAATTGTCGGCGCGCGGCATCGCGTAATCCATGAACGAGCCGGTGACGAGTTGACCCGAGGCGGGGTCGAAGCGGATGTCCTCGAGCAGCAATTGCCCTACGCCTTGGGCGATGCCGCCGACGATCTGGCCTTCGAGCAGCAGCGGGTTCATCACAAAGCCGACATCGTCGACGACGCTGTAGCGGCAGAGCTCGACCGTGCCGGTCTCGGGGTCGATCTCGAGCTCGCAGATGTGGCAGCCATTGGGGAAGCACTGGTCGCCGGCCGCGTAAGACGCCTGCGAAATGAGGCCCGGTTCCGCGCCCGGCGGCAGGCTCTTCGGCTCCCAGGCCGCGGCGGCGATCTCGGCGAGCGACAGTGAGCGGTCAGTGCCGGCGATCTTGAAGACGCCGTCCTCGAACTCGACATCGGGCTCGGCGGCCTCGAGCATGTGCGCGGCGATGGTGCGCGCCTTGGCGACGATCTTCTCGGTCGCGAGCATCACCGCCGAGCCGCCGAGCGCCGCCGAGCGCGAGCCGCCGGTGCCCTCGCCGATCGCCACCTTGTCGGTGTCGCCCTGGATGTAGGTCACCTGGTCCGGGTGCATGCCGAGCCGGTCGCACATCAGCTGCTTGTAGACGGTCTCGTGCCCCATGCCCTGGGTGATCGAGCCGGAAAGCAGGGTAGCGGTGCCGCCCTTGTCGAAGCGCACCTCGGCTGCCTCAAACCCGCCGGCGGCCGCGCGCTCGATGGTGTTCGACATGCCGATGCCGCGCAGTCGGCCGCGCGATTTCGCCTCGGCGCGGCGCGTCTCGAACCCGGCGAAATCGGCGCGCTGCAGCGCGAGATCGAGGTTCCGCGCGAACTCGCCGCAATCGTATTTGAAGGTGAGGCCAGACTGGAACGGCATCGCCTCGGGCGGGATCATGTTGCGGTGGCGCAGCTCGACGCCGCTGATGCCGAGCTCGGCCGCCGCCTCGTCGACCATGCGCTCGATGATGTAGGCGAACTCGGGCCGGCCGTTGCCGCGATAGGGCCGCATCGGGTTGGTGTTGCTGAAGAGCGCGGTCACCTCGGCGTAGATCGCCGGCGTGCGGTAGACCCCGGCCAAGGTGCCGAGGTTCATGATGAAGACATTGGAGCCGACCTGCGCATAAGCGCCGACCGCGGCAGTGACCTTGACCCGAAGCCCGAGGAAATGGCCTTGGCTGTCGAGCGCGAGCTCGGCCTCGGTGACATGGTCGCGCGCCTGGGCGTCGGAGAGGAAGGCCTCGGCGCGGGTGCTGGTCCATTTGACCGGGCGGGCGAGCATTTTCGCGGCGAGCGTCACCAGCGCCACTTCGTTGTATACCGCCGACTTCATCCCGAAGCTGCCGCCGATATCGCCGGCGACGACGCGGATTTTGCTTTCCGGCACGTTCATGATCTGCGCCAGCTCGGCGCGGTAGCCGTGCGCGCGCTGCAGCACGGTGTAGACCGTGTAGCGATCCTCGGCCTTGTCGTAGCTGGCGACCGCGCCGCGCGGCTCCATCGCTGCGGCGGTGACGCGGTTGATGACAAAACGGCGCTTGACGATACGGTCGGCCTTGGCGAGCGCCGCTTCGGTCGCGGCGCGGTTTCCCTCGGGGTGGATAAAGCAGATGTTGTCTTGCCGGTCGTCCCAGACGAGCGGCGCGCCGGGCTCCAGCGCCGCGACGCTTGAGGCGACGGCGGGGAGCGGCTCGTAATCGACCTCGATCAGCTCGGCGGCATCCTCGGCCTGATGCCGCGTCTCGGCGACGACAAACGCGACGTAATCACCGACCCAACGGACCTTGTCCTGGGTCAGCGCCGGAAAGCGGATCTTGCCGGCGGGGCGGCCATTCTCGCGCTTGAGGCCGCCGGGGGTCGGCAGGTCGTTCCAGCCCGAAGCCGCCCAGTCCGCGCCGGTCAGCACCAAGAGCACGCCGGGGGCTTGTTTCGCGGCGGTGGTGTCGATCGACTTGATGCGGGCGTGCGCGTGCGGCGAGCGCAGCACATAGGAATAGGCCATGCGCGGGAGCTGAAGGTCGTCGACATAGCGCCCGCCGCCGCGGATGAGCCGCGGGTCCTCGAAACGCGGCACCGGCTGACCCAACGCGAACTCGCCCATTCCACTCTCCGTTTCCCGCGACCGTGGCTGCCTAGCTTAGAGGAGTGCCGCCCGACATTGAATCGTCATCAGATGACGGCCGGAATTCCGGGTTGACGGCGATCGTATCTAGATATATCTAAATGTAGTTATATCGAAACTCTATCGGAAAAACCGATGAACAACCGAGCGACCCTCGGGGTCAGATGTGCAACGGGTTATCTAGAGGTTCCTGGCGCGCGTCTTTACTACGAGACACGCGGCGCCGGGCCATTGTTGCTGCTCATTCCCGGCGCAAACGGTGATGCCAATGGCTTTCCGCCATTGGCGGACCGGTTGGCCGCCGAGTTTACGGTCGTGACCTACGATCGTCGCGGGTACACGCGCAGCATTCTCGACGGAGCGCAGGACTATGCGCACCGGTTGGAAACGGATGCTGACGACACACGGCGGTTGATCGAGCACCTCGCCGCCGAGCCTGCCACGGTGTTCGGCACGAGCTCCGGCGCTGTTAGATGACCCAGTCATTCAGCTTTTGCTGCGCGCCCCAAAGTGTGTCGAGCTGCGAATGCACGGCGACGTTGCGCGCTTTGAACCGTGCTCACGCCGTTCAAGATGCGCCTGCCAGATCAGATCGACGACATAGAAACCAGCCGCGGCTTATCGCCCTCGACCAAAATGCGCCACAGGACGCGGCTTTCGCCGCGGTCGTAGTCGCCATGCGCGCGGTGGAGGGTCGCGCGGTCGTCGAAGATCAGCACGTCGCCTTCCGCCATGTGTGGTGGTAGGTGATCTCGGGCGTGATCATGCGGCGGAGCAAATCCTCCATATAGGCGCGCGAGAGGTCAGGGCTCATGCCCTCGATGTACTGCACCTTGGTGACGTGGAAATAGACCGCGCGGGTGCCGTGCACCGGGTGGGTGCGCACCATCGGGTGCACGACCGGCTTGGCGTAGCGTTCCTCGTCATCCTTGCGGGTGCCGATGCGGTCGATGTCGAGCGCATTGACCGAACGCATCGCGCTGAGGCGCTCCTGCTCCGCCGGGTCGAGCGCGTCATAGGCGGCGCGCATGCTGGCGATGCTGGTGCCGCCGCCGGACGAGGGCACGTCGACGCCGTAGAGCATTGTCGCGAGCGGCGGTTTTTCGTGATTGGTGTGATCGGTGTGCCAGTCCTCGGCAACCTTGCGGCCCTCGGTGTGCAGCACGAGGCCGATCAGCTCGTGGCCGGGCATGTGGTTCTGCGAATAATGCTGGCGCATCACGGACCCAAAGGCCTTGCCGGCGTTGAGATAGCCCTCGGGGCTCAAATCCTGGCCAGGGAAGACCAGCGCCAGATGTTCGCTGAGCGCTTGCGACAGCTTTTCATGCGTCTCGGCGTCAACCGGCGCGGCAAGGTCGATGCCGGTCACCTCGGCGCCGATCACCGGGTGCAGTTTGCGGATGTTGAGCTCGGGCATCGCGTCCTCCGGATGAGCTTTCGCGCGATGGTAGCCCCGCGCGCGCCGTTCCTGAAGCGGCGTTCGCGCGGGACTGCTCTCGCGGGGCTGCTAGTGCGCGATCTGCTCCAGCGCGAGCTGGTTGGTGCGCGGGCCGAAGAGGCTGATCGCGGCGGCGACCACGATCATCGCGCCGCCGATAAAGACGAAGACGCCAAAAACGCCCGCAGTCTTCAGGAAGAAGGCGATAAAGAACCCGGTGAAGGCCGCGCTGAACCGGCTCCACGAATAGACAAAGCCGACCGCCCGGGCGCGGATGCGGGTCGGGTAAATCTCGGCCATGTAGTTGTGGTAGGAGAAGGAGAGCCAGGTCAGCAGCATCGTCTGGATCGCGCCGAGCACAACCAGCGCCGCCGGCAGGCTTTGCAGCGAAAAGATCACACCGACCACCGCCATGCCGAGCGAGGAGATCGCGACCTGGGCCTTGCGCTCCATGCGGTCGGCGTAGGACGTGCTAATCAGCGCGAAGATCGGGTAGGCGAGGGCGATGATCACTGTGTATTCGAGCGACTTGGTGACCATGATGCCCTTTTCGATCAACAAGGTCGGGACCCAGTTGGCAAAGCCGTAGAAGCCGATCGTCGACCCGAAGCTCACGACGATCATCATGAGTGTGCGGCTGAGGTATTCGGGCGCAAAGGCTTCGAGGTAGCTGCCATGGCCGGGTTGCTCGGGGGTCGGCGGGGCCGGCGGCGGCAAGGGCTGGCGGTGTCCGCTTCGACGCGCGCCTCGATCGCGGCGATGACGCGCTCGGCGTCGGCGAGCCGTCCGTGCTGCGCCAACCAGCGCGGCGATTCCGGCAGGCGCCAGCGGATGATCCAGATCACGATCGCGCCCAGCGAGCCGATGATCACCACCCAGCGCCAGCCGGAAAGCCCGAGCGGCGACAGCGGCACCAAATGCCAGGCGAACAGCGCCACCAGCGGCACCGACAGAAAGCCGATCCCCTGCTGAAACGCGAACGCCTTGCCGCGCGCCGATTTGGGCACCAGTTCGGAGATGTAGGTGTCGATCGTGACCAGCTCGACGCCGATCCCGATACCGCTGATCATGCGCCACAGGTTGATGCCGTTGGCGGTGTCCTGGAACGCCAGGATCAGCGTGCAGGCGCTGTACCACAGAAGCGAATAGGTGAAGATCGCCCGGCGGCCGAACTTGTCGGCGACAAAGGCGAACGCGATCGTGCCGATGAAAAGGCCGGTGAACAGCGCGAAGATGAACGAGGCGAGGCCGGTCATGCCGAAGAGGCTCGTCGTCGTTGGGGTCAGGATCTTCTCGGCGAACAGACCGGGCGCGACATAGCCGGTGAAGAACAGGTCGTAGACCTCGAATGTGCCGCCGAGCGCGATCAACAAGACCAATGTCCATACGGAGCGCGTCATCGGCAGCCGGTCGAGCCGGGCAGTGATCAGGGATGCGGGCGTCACCTCGGAAGTCGTGCGCATGGTCGTTTCCCCCTTTGCAGCGCCGATGGCGCCGTTTTGTTTTTTGATCGGGGTATTTGATCGTATCGCGGGGTGAGCGCACAAGGGGCGCGGTTCGCATCGCACCCCCTCCCAGCCTCCCCATCAAGGGGGAGGGGTGACGAGATTAGTCCAACATCCTCAGGCGGTAGCCGACGCCAGTTTCGGTCATGATGTGGGTCGGGCGTTCGGGGTCGGGCTCGATCTTCTGGCGCAGCTGGCGGATGTAGATGCGCAGATACTGGACGTCGGCGTCGCCGCCCCAGACTTCCTTCAGGATCATGCGGTGGGTCAGCACCTTGCCGGCGTGCTGGATGAGGAGCCGCAGGATGTCGTATTCGCGCGGCGACAGTTTCACCTCGGCGCCGCGCACGGTGACGATGCGGCGCACCAGGTCGACGGTGAGGTCGCCGCTGTGGAAGAGCGGCTTTTCGCCTTCCTGCTGCAGCCGGTGACGCAACGCGGCACGGATGCGAGCCAGGAGCTCGTCGACGCCAAACGGCTTGGTGACATAGTCGTCGGCGCCGAGATCGAGCGCCTCGACCTTACCGGCCTCGTCGGCGCGGCTGGTCAGCACGATGATCGGCACGGACGAACCGGCGCCGCGCACGCGGCGGAGCACCTCGAGCCCGTCGACGCCGGGGAGGCCGAGATCGAGCATCACCATGTCGGGCGCGCGGCGGCGGATTTCGGCGAGCGCCGCCTCACCGGTCTCCGCCTCGATGAGGTCGTAGCCCTCGGCGCGCAGGCTGGTGCGGAGAAAACGGCGGATCGCCGGCTCGTCGTCGACGACAAGAACGCGCAGTGGCCCGGAGGCGGTCATTTCGCGGCTTCCACATTGGGCTGGCGCATTTCGGCCGAGACCGGCAGCGACAACGTAAAGATCGCGCCCGAATGGTCGCGCCGGTTCTGTGCGACGATCGTCCCGCCCATCGCCTCGACAAAGCCGCGGCAGATCGCGAGGCCGAGCCCGGTGCCGGCGCGCTGCCGGTCCCCGGCGTGGACACGGTAAAACTTGTCGAAGATGCGTTCGAGATCGTCGGGTGCGATGCCGGGGCCTTCGTCGATGACCGAGAGCTGCACGCCGCCGATGCCGTCGCGCGCCTCGATGCGGATCAGCGAGCCGGCGGGGGCGTATTTCGCCGCGTTGTCGAGGATGTTGAACAGCACCTGCTCGAACAGCACGGGGTCGAGCTCGAGCATCGGCAGGTTCGCCGGGATGTCGAGCTCGACATGGTGGAGGCTGAGGATTTTGGCGGTGCGCTCGAGCGCGCTGCCAACGAGCTCGGCGAGATCGACCGGGGCGACGCGCATCGCGATCGCGCCCGACTCGAGCCGGGTCATGTCGAGCAGGTTGGCGATAAAGCGGTTGAGCCGCTCGGCCTCCTCGCGGATCGTGCCGGTCATCTCCTTCATCGATTTTTCGTCGAGCCGCGCGCCGTAACTGTCGAGGCTGGTCGCGGCGCCGAGGATCGAGGCGAGGGGCGTGCGCAGATCGTGCGACAGCGAGGTCAGCAGCGCCGATTGCAGCCGGTCGGCCTCCGCCTCGATCTTGGCGCGGTCGAGGTCGTCGGCGAGGTTGACGCGCTCGATGGCGAGTGCGGTCTGGTCGGATAGCGCGTCGAGCAGCCGCCGCTGATCGGGAGTCAGCAGCGGGCCGGGATCGTCATTGTCGATGCCGACGACCCCGACCGCGCCGCGGCCGGTGCGGATCGGCAGGAACAGCCGCCGCGTGCCGGGCAGCGTGTCGGCGTCGCGGCCGGCGGGGCGGTTGTTCTGCCAGCACCATTTCGCCGCCGCGAGATCGGCTTCGTCGAGCAGATCCTCGGGCGGATAGCCGGCGCGCACCGCGATGCTCTCGCCCTCGGGCAGCAGCAGCACGACGCGCACCTTGAGCATCAATGCGATCTGATAGGCGGTCGCCCAAAGGAGCTCGTCGAGGGTCACCACCGCGGCCAGCTTGCGGCTGAAGAGGTAGAGGTCTTCGGTGGTCTTGGCGCGCTGCCGGGCGGAGACCGCCTGGGCGCGGACGCGCGCCG
>Ga0210398_10000330_pt1 | contig 56257 bp, 43 predicted proteins | sample IncBWC4OmetaG_FD_161047 | JGI IMG/M metagenome (GOLD analysis project Ga0210398, IMG submission 161047) | Forest soil microbial communities from Barre Woods Harvard Forest LTER site, Petersham, Massachusetts, United States - Inc-BW-C-4-O | ecosystem: Environmental > Terrestrial > Soil >...
TTCGCGGGGAGGTCGGTCGGCCCTTTCAAGGTCGCTACAAAGCGATCCATGTGGAACCAGGCCATGTGTTGGCGCAGGTCGCCCACTACATCCATCTCAATCCGGTGAAGGCGAAGATGCTGCCGGCTGCCCGGCTGCAGGAGTTTCGTTGGAGCAGTCTGTGGCATTTCCTGCGGAAAGATCGACCGGAATGCCTCGATCCTGCCACCGTGCTTGGTGAGAGTGGGAGCCTGCCCGATACCAAGGGAGGCTGGAAGCGTTACTTGGGGTACCTTGTTTTGCTGGCCGAGGAGAGCCCTGCTGAGCGGGATAAACTTTATGGGCAACTGAGCCGTGGCTGGTGCGTGGGCTCGAAGGAATTTCGTGAGGAACTAAAAAAAGACCTGAAAAAGCAGGGGGCAGATCTGGATAAACTGGCGTTGCTGGGCGGCTGGCGAGCGGCCTGGCAGGAAGAGCGCGAAGCGGAGTGGGAAAAGCGCCTGCAAGCGGCGGCCAAGATCATAAAAGTTGACCTGAAGAAACTCGCTGGGCGCAAGTCTGCATCGGAGAAAGTGCTTCTGGCTGCTTTGCTCAAGGCGACGAGTGCAGCCAGCAACCGCTGGCTTGCCGGCCGCTTGGGGATGGGGCAGCCTGCCAGCGTGAGCCAGTTCGTTCGGAGGTTTCGCCTGCGCGGTGGGGAAAATAAGCGTGGCTACCAACACATTTTGTCAAGAGTCAAGACATGACCCCATTTTGGTATGTGTGTTCGGTTGGTCCTCCGGCCTGCAAAGAATCTTGAAAGAGATATTGCTTTTCAAGAATCACTAACTAACTTTTATTAATGAAGTTCACCTGGGACCCCAGGAAGGAGGCCACCAATATCGCAAAACACAGAGTGCCATTTTTCGAGGCTCAACGGGCGTTCGACGATCCGCTTGCCGTGGTGGCTTTCGACGAGGCGCATAGCCCTCGTGGCAAACATGAGCTTCGTTGGTGGCTTCTCGGAAAAGTCGATGCCCGCGTGATGTTAGTCCGTTATACTCATCGCCCTGGTGGAGTCATTCGAATCATCGGTGCGGGATATTGGGAAAAAGGAGCAACAATTTATGAAGAAAAAAAATAAACACATTGAGAAGCCGCAGTTTGATAGCGCGGGGTATCAGGTGAACATGAAAGACCTGAATGGCGAGCCGCTACCCGATCTTGCAAAGCTGAACTTCCAGACATTCAAACACGGTGGTACGCGGATGGGGGCGGGGCGCAAGCCATCGGGCCGCAAAGCCATGCTTTTGCGCCTTAGTCCCAAGGTAATCTCGGCGCTGCGAAAAGAAGCTGAGCGCAAGCACAAGACGGTCTCCGACGTGGCGGAAGAGCGCCTTGCGCACGCCTGAGCGCAGGCCGATCCGAAAGGGTCAGAGTCTTGACTCTTGACAAATTGGGCGAGCAACGCGGCAACGGCTTCACGACGAACACGGGTTGGAGCCGGGCTGGCTGAAAACCACGCTGCGCACCAAGCCCCACTGAAAGACTTGCTCCGCCTCGCGCGTGAAACCGGCCGCGGTAATCAGTTCCTCCGCCGGCGGGAGCACCCGGGCCGTCAGGGTGGTTTGCCAGTGGAAAAATGCGTAGAGTACCGCGAGCCACGCCCGCGCGCGCAGCCGCGCCAGGCCGGACGGCGGCAGGATGAAGTCGGCCCAGAGCCAGCGCGCGCCGGGCCGCAGGCTCGCCGCGATGCGGTGGACGATATCCGCCGTTTGTCCGGCCGTGAAACAATCGAGGAAAAACAGGGTGAGGACCGCGTCGTAATTTTTGTCCGGCAGGACCGCGGTCAACAGATCGGCTTGTCGAAACGTTACGCGGGTGCGCGCTTCCGCGGGCAGGCGTGCTTTGGCGCGGGCCAGCATGGCCGGGCTGAGGTCGAGACAGTCGATGTGCGCGTTCGGCGCGGCGCGCACGAGCTGTTCGAGGCAGCGGCCGTCGCCTTCGCCGAGCACGAGGATGGTGTGGCAACCCCGTAATTTTTTTAAAAAGCAAAAGCGCGCGCGTTCCAGGTCGCGGCCGAATGCGCCGTATTCAAGCGGGCGATAAATCCGGGCCAGGCGGTCGAAACTGTGGGACGACGCGCTCATCGCGGAGAAAACAGGCAGCCGAGCAGGGGCACGAGAGGTGTCATTAACGCGACTTCGACCAGCACGCGGGCGAGTTGGCGACCGCAGCGGGCATGCGCGAGGTCAACGGCGCCGAGCAGACCGCCGCTCGCAGCGGCGCAGAGCGCGGCCGTTTGCACGGTGCCGGTTTCGCGAGCGGCAAAGCCGGCGGCGAACAGTGCCAGCAGCCATGGCAGCAAGCGCACGAGCCGGTGCCAGCGCGGAAATTGCAAGGCGAGCGAGGTCTGGCCGTGCGTGCGGTCCACCTCGGTTTCCCAGAAGGAAATCAGCGCGCAATTGGCCAGGCAGAGCCCGGCGAACAACGCCAGCGGAATGGAGAGCACACGCAGCGCCCCGGGAGAATAAGCGATTTGAAAACATGACACTCCCGCGGTGAAGAGCAGGGCCACGCACAATTCCTTGGGCGCGCGCCAGGGATGATCGCGATGCACGAGCTGATGGGACAGCAGGTAAATGAGCACGGGCGCCAGCACGATGAAGCCGGCGGCGATTTCACGCGACCTCAGCAGGGTGAACGCCGCGGTCAGTCCCGTCGCCGCCACGACCAGCCAGACGGCGAAGACGGGCCAGCGCCAGCGCAGATAAAACCAATGCCGCTGGGTGAGCACCTGCTCTGGCACCAGCCGCCAGCCTTCGATCCAGCGATCAGCCGCGTAAACGAGCCACACGGCTGCGCCGAGGATGAAGGCATGGAACCACGCCAACGGCATGGGCGCGACGCGCGCGAGCAGCCATTGCCACAACAAGGCCACGGCCGGCGCGTCGAGCGAGAGCACCGTGGGCCACTGCCACCATTGGGGCTTGCCCGGGATGAATTCTTTTATGCTGTCAGTCAATCAATGCCTTGTTTTGAACACAATGTTGGTGGCAACAGCGGCAACCAATAGCGACGGCGATGCCATCATGCCAACGCTGAATAAAAAAGTGCTGTCCCTGGCCAACCGAAATTGCTTCGCACACATTCAAGGCGGCAAAGTTCATCTCGAAGCCGCCCAGCCGCGCGACTTATTCAAGCTATGTCCGGCAGATGCAGGTCGTCGGCTGGGCGGTTGGCAAGCCGGAATTCGTTGCAAAATGGGCGGCGATTTCCAGCCAGCAGCCAATGAATCATCTTGACCGTGGAATTTAGTGAAACATAATTGTTCACAATGAAAACAGCCTCTGTTAGAGAAATCCGCCTCGCCTTTCCCTCTGTGCTTAAGGCCATCAAGGATGGGGAAACCGTTGCCATTACGTCGCGGCGCAAGATCGTAGCGACCCTATGCCCGCCGCCGCGATCACCAGCCAAGCAGCGTCCCTGGGCCGATGTCGATGGCTGGCTGGCATCACAGCCAAAGCGGACGCTCAACGTGGCGGCAATATTGTCGGATGACCGCAATGACATACGCTGACGCTACTTTTTTGGTGTCGCTCTGCCTGAGCGATAGCAATTCGACCGCGGCTGTGGCATTTGTGAAAAGCCGCCATCAACCGCTTGCCGTCACTGTGCTCCAGCGACACGAATTGCGTAATGCCATACGTTTGGCTGTCTTCAGGACAAAGAACACCTCTTCGCCGGTTACCGATGCCGACGCACATGCGGCTCTCGCCCGAATGGACGCAAATATCGCCTCTGGTAGTTTTGTGGAACATCCCTTGCCTTGGAGCGAGACGATGGCCGAAGCTGAACGCCTCGGCGGTGCACATACGATGACCCTTGGCGTCCGCGGGATGGATTTACTGAACGTGGCTGCGGCCGTCGCGACGAAATCCCGGGCTTTTGTGACGTTCGATTCGCGTCAACGCGCGATAGCTCAAGCCGCAGGTCTCAAAGTGTTTCCCTGAAAGTGCTGTCACTGGCCAACCGAAATTGCTTCGCACACATTCAAGGCAGCGGGGTTTATCTCAAAGCGGATCAGCACAACTAACAGATCGGCAAGAACATCGGCAAAAAGATCGGCAAAAACGCCTCAGATTTGGCTATCGATAATTATTTAAGTAGTTTAAAATCAATGTTGTCTTTCGAAAAAAGATCGGCAAAAAGATCGGCAAAAAATGCCTCTAAACCGCACCGCCATCGAACCCGTCCTGCCAGGACAGCACTTGCCGGCCCTGGACGACATGGCCTGCTCCGTTTTGGAGCAATCAGCCCGACTGGCTCAGAAGGTGAGGCCGCCGCTCCAGCGTGATTTGGCTGAGCTGACCCGTTGGATGCATTGCTATTATTCGAATCTTATTGAAGGGCAGCAGACACGCGTTCCCGATATCGAGGCTGCATTGCGGAAGGATTTTTCGAAGGAACCTGAAAAAAGAAACCTTCAAAAGCTCGCGCTGGCCCATCTTGCTGTCCAGAAGTGGGCGACGTCCTATACAGGATCCCCTTTTCAGCCCGATTTCATCTGCGAGTTGCACCGTCGCTTCTATTCCGAACTACCGAAGGAGATGCGCGTGGCAACGACAGCGAGCGGAACAGAATCTCCACTCGATCCAGGTGTCTTGCGAACAGGGGACGTGGAAGTTGGGACGCACATTGGGCCGCCCTATGAACTTGTGCCAGACTTTCTGGATCATTTCAGTCGTCGTTACGAATCAACGGATTTTTCCCGGGTGAAGAAGATCGTGGCGGTGGCGGCAAGCCATCACCGTCTCGCCTGGATTCATCCGTTTCGCGATGGCAACGGCCGGGTGGTCCGCCTGTTTTCTGACACGCTCATCCGGCAGCTCGGGATCGATGGCGGAGGGCTTTGGTCGCTCTCTCGCGGTCTCGCGGTGCAGCGCAAGGACTACTACGCCTGTTTGGCCAACGCCGACCAGGAGCGCAGCAGCAGCTCCGCTGACGATGGCCGTGGCCATTTGAGCGAACGCGCGCTCTACGATTTCTGCCTATTCGTCCTGCGCGTCATGTTAGATCAAATTACCTTTATGGAACGGTTGTTCGAGCTCGACACGCTAGCCGATCGCATCGAGCACTACGTAAAAGTGGAAGCTGGCCTGGGCAAAGATGCCGGACGGATTTTTTATCTTCTGCGCGAGGCGCTCTTTCGGGGAGAATATCCCCGGGGTGAAGCGGGTCGCATTGTCGGTTCGTCGGAGCGGACCGGCCGCGCTGTGCTTACGAAAGCAATTGATGCCGGACTGCTGAAATCGGACACGCCAAAATCACCTGTGCGACTGGCGGTGCCGGCAAAAGTGCTCGGCGCCTATTTCCCGCAATTATTTCCGGCTGGACAGCTATGACGCCGACGGCAACTGGTGTGCGGTGAAGCAGTCATCACTCCTTCTTCAATCCAGTCTTAATTTTTAAGTACTTGAAATCAAGTGGCTTAAAAACGATGAACCTTAGGCACAGAGTGCACTTTCCTTGCGCAATTTACGCAACAAAAGATCACTCTTTGTAGGACGCTCTAAGCATTTTAAATTCAAAGAGTTAGGTGTCTCAAAGGAGTTTAGTTCAAACCGTGATAGATTATTCATCGAACGTTTACAGGATTATCCAAATTATCGCGCGGCCGGTACTACCTGGGCGCGCAATTTGAAATTCTGAACTATTATTGAGAGCGGCAAAATTAGAGTAGCCAAGAAATGGTCAGCAAGCGAATCGGCGTCGGATGATTCTTCAGCTATGAAATCGCTACGGCTCATCTCCCGCATGCTTGGTATGGGTAATTACCGTATTCAGCGAAGATCCACGCGCGCAAGAAGCCGTAGTGGAATGCCGGATAGCACTTCACCCCATGTTGCATCGACCATTTTCAGGGCAAAATTGGGTGATGGAAAAAGCACGACTCATCCCGGAAATGATGCGGCCTATCGTGGCAGGAATTCGGTCAGTTCGCGGTTATCGCCCCGTTAACGCGCTCCTGACATGATATCCTCCGTCTCCTTTTCCGACGTCGTGGAGTCCTCGCTCCCGGCCGCCGCTCCCACCGACCAGACAGGCCATGCAGGAGAGGATGCCATGCATGACGCCGAGTTGGTGAGGCGTTTCAACGCCGGGGACGAAAACGCCTTTGTCGATATCGTCTCGCGTTATCGCGAAAAAATATTGGCTTTTGCGCGCACCAGGCTGCGCAACCACGCCGATGCCGAGGATATCACGCAAGACACATTCATCCGTGCGTATCGCGGTCTGGCGCGTTTTCGCGGTGATTCCTCGCTGGCCACCTGGTTGCGGCGCATTGTCTTCAATCTCTCGAATAACCATTATTGGTATTTCTTTCGCCGCCACCGCCATGCCACGATGTCGCTCGACTCAACCTTCAGCGATGAGAACCAGGCGATCGTCTCCGACTTGATCGCGAGCCATGGTCCAAGCCCTGTCCGCGAAGAGATGACCCGCGAATTTTTAGCGCAAGTCGCTGTGTGCATGAAAAAACTCAGCGACGACCAGCGCGAAATCCTCACTCTATGCAATGGATTAAACTCTTCCTACAGTGACATTGCCCGGACGCTTGGGATCAATATCGGCACGGTGAAAAGCCGCATTGGGCGCGCCCGGATAAATCTCCGCGCACTTCTGGCCGAGACCTATGGCGAGTTTGGCCCGGATTCCTCACCCTCGGACTGGTTCGAGCACGCCCAGCCTTCCAGCCGGCTGGAAATTGTTTATTCATGAGTAGGCGGCATGCACACCGACTGGATTACCGGATTGATACCCCATGTCAGCTTTCAACATTTGGCCGTCTGCCCGAAGAGTTAAAGACCGCCATTTTGACCAGGGTCTTTTGTTATCACAACTGAAGCATCTGGTTGCCGACATGTTCAGGCTCAATCTGCTCGACCCTGATAAAATCGACGCCAACGAGCCGCTTACAGGCGGCAACCTCGGCCTCGACTCCCTCGAATCACTCGAACTCGCCATCTGCGTCGAAGAGAAATTTGGCATCAGCCTCTGCCGCGCGGGAGAACCGCACGGCGCGTTTGCCAGTATCGCCAGCCTGGCCAGCTTCATTAGCGACGGTGGACACACAAAGCACAGGCGTCTTCACCGGCCCGTAACCAATCGAATTAGCCGTCCAAAGATACCAACAGAACGCACCCCCGCTTTTTCCGTGTCGATTTCCCGCCCGCAAACTTCCGTGAGCCAGTGACACAAACGCCTCTGCAAAAACCGTCCGAAAGATTCGCTGGTGGGGTAACACCCCATAAATCCCAGCGATTTTTTGAGATACACTAAGATGACCAAAACAACTTTCCCGGGGAGAGTCCGGCAGCCAATAGAACAGGGATGATTTATGTTACAAAATATCAAGGAGCTCTGCGGCAACAAACTCGCGGCGTTGGATGGAGACATCGGCCATGTCCAGGACTTCTACTTTGACGACAAAGCCTGGATGATTCGCTACCTTGTCGCGGATACGGGATCATGGTTGCCGGGACGTCTCGTCCTGCTTTCCCCCCACGCTTTCGGGAGATTGGACCACTACGAAAATACACTGCATATAAAGTTGCTCAAAAAGCAGATTCAAAACAGCCCAGCGATTGGGTCACAAAAACCGGTGTCCCGCCAAGACGAGAACGAATACTGTCGTTATTATGGCTGGCCGGCCTATTGGGATGGCGGCACAACGTGGGGCCTCAGCGGGTATCCAGTGGTCGTGCCTCCACCGCAGGAAATCCCTGCTCGCCACCGCCGGACCGGCCTTCATTTGCAGAGCACCCAGGCAATCAATGGCTACCATATTCAAACGATTGATGGAGCGATTGGCCACGTGAGCGGACTTATGGTGGACGACAAAAGCTGGGCCATTCGCGAACTGGTGGTCGAAACCGGCCACTGGTATTCGGGCAAAGAAATCCTGATCTCACCCCGCAAGATTGATGGAATCCGTTACCCGGAATCGAAAGTGTTCGTGAACTTGACCAAGGCAGACATCCAGCGGACCGCGGAAAACGAGACCGCCCAGGCGGGTGGCGTAATTCACCGGGTTAAAAAACCGGCCAGCTGAATTTTTGGGCAGCCTGCTTGGGCCTGCACAGCGGTACTTCGTTGGACCATTATTCAAAATGGAAACAACCCCTTTTAATAACAGCAAAAAATCAATCAAGATGGGCACGGTGACGCGCAAGATGATACATGCGCGAACGAGCGAACTGGCCTCGATCGCTGAACGAGGAAAACGATCGGCCTGAATCTGGAATTTTCCAGCTATAACTGGATGCAGATTCTTTCGCCACGCTGGCAAACCTGGATGAACAGGCAAACGCGCACGCGCACGGGCGAGCCGCCTTTGCGGGCGGAGTTGTTCACCGTCGAACAACTTGGGCGCCATGCCCGAACGCTGGCGGCAGGCCACCAAGTCGTGGTCCCATATCGATCCAACCGGCTGCTGGCCCGATTGGACGAGAACGAGCAGAGCCTCAGGGCCTTCAATCGCGCGACGCTGGCCGTAAATCCGAGCCGGCGAATTACCCCAGCCGCCGAATGGCTGCTCGACAACTTCTACCTGATCGAAGAGCAGATCCAAATGGCCCGGCGGCATCTGCCCCGGGGCTACAGCCGGGAGTTGCCCCGCCTCCTGAACAGTCCTTCCGCCGGACTTCCACGCGTTTACGACATCGTGCTCGAATTGATCTCGCACGTGGATGCCCAGATTGATGCGGGCCCGCTTAACGCCTTCATTGCTGCATATCAAACGGTGAATTCCTTGAAGCTGGGCGAATTGTGGGCCATTCCCATTATGTTACGCCTGGGGTTGATTGAAAATCTCCAGCGCATCACCACGCGGCTGGCCATCGCCCGGGAGGATCGTGATCTTGCGGACTCATGGGTGGATCGCTTGCAGGATATGGCGGAAAAAAATCCGGCGCTCCTCGTGGTGGTGGTGGCGGACATGGCGAAATCCAATTTTCCCCTGTCCAGTTCGTTCGTGGCGGAATTTTGCCAGCGTTTGTCGCGACAAAGCCCGGTGTTGCATCTCGCGCGCAGCTGGCTCGAACAGCGGCTCGTCGAACAAGGGTTGTCCATCGAGCAGCTGGTCCATCGGGAGAGCCAGAACCAGGCGGCCGACCAGGTTTCCGTCAGCCACAGTATTGCCAGCCTTCGTTTTTTGAGTGCCATGGACTGGAAGGAGTTCGTTGAGGCCCTGAGCCTGGTCGAGGAGACTTTGCGCTCCGACCCGGCCGGTATTTACCGTGGAATGGATTTTTCCACCCGTGATCGCTATCGCCATTCGGTCGAGTTCCTGGCCCGGCACAGCCGCCTCCTCGAAGCAGAAGTTGCGCGGCGCGCCATCCAGCTGGCCGTGGACAGCGCCCGGCAAAAGGGGCGCGAAGACCGGACCGCCCATGTGGGCTTTTATCTGATCGACAAAGGCCAGTCCATGCTGGGGCGTATGGCGAAAGTCCGTTGGCCCTGGCGAACGGTGGTCGAACGAAACATCAATAGGTTTCCGTTGATGTTCTATGCGGGCGGTATCGGGGGGCTCACCTTGCTCGCCACGTTCGGGTTCATGCGGCAGGCTCGATCGCTCGACGTGCGGGGATGGAAACTCATTTTCTTCGCCCTGGTTTTCCTCCTTTGCGCCAGCCAGCTGGCCGTGGCGTTGATGAACTGGCTGTCCACGCTGCTGGTGAAGCCCCGCCTGCTTCCGCGCCTGGATTATTCCTCCGGTATCGCTGCAAATGGCCGTACGATGGTGGTCGTTCCCACCATGCTTACGAACCTGGAAGCCATCGATCGCCTCATCGAGACCCTGGAAATTCATCACCTTTCGAATCGGGACCAGCATCTTCACTTCGCCCTGTTGACGGATTTTCGCGATGCAGCGGAGGAAATTCTGCCCGAAGACCAAGGGTTGCTTCAGCGGGCGCGAGGCGGAGTCGAAAGGCTGAACCAGAAATATTCGTCTGACCGACAGGATCTCTTTTTCCTGCTGCACCGCCCGCGCCGCTGGAACGCAGGAGAGGGCCGGTGGATGGGTTACGAACGCAAGCGGGGAAAGCTCGCGGAGTTTAATGCCCTGCTTCGGGGCGGTTCCCGCGAATGTTTTTCCGCGATCGTGGGGGAGGTCGCGACTTTGCCCGCCATCAAGTATGTCATCACCCTCGACACCGACACCCAGCTTCCGCGCGATGCCGCCCGTCAGCTTGTCGGAACAATGGCCCATCCGTTGAACCGTCCGAAGTTCGATGCCGGGCGTGGGATTGTCACCGAAGGATACGGCATTTTGCAACCGCGCGTGGGCGTGAGCCTGCCCAGCGCGCGTCGATCCTGGTTCGTCCGGCTTTTTGCCGGTGACGTGGGCATTGATCCTTACACGAGGGAGGTGTCCGACGTGTATCAGGATCTCTTCCAGGAAGGCTCTTTTATCGGAAAAGGAATCTACGATGTGGACGCCTTCGAGCGAGCCATGGCCGGCCGCTTCCCGGAGAATACGGTTCTCAGCCACGACTTGTTGGAATCGTGCCATGCCCGCTCCGCCCTCGTCAGCGACGTGGAATTCTACGAAGAATATCCTTCCCGCTACAACGTAGACATGGACCGGCGCCACCGTTGGATTCGCGGCGATTGGCAGATCACGCAATGGCTTCTGCCCCGGGTGCCCGGTTCCGATGCCCGGCGCATAGCCAATCCGCTTTCCGTTCTGTCCCAGTGGAAGATATTCGATAACTTAAGACGCAGTCTCGTTCCCGTTGCCCTGATGCTTTTCCTGCTGGGTAATTGGCTGATTCTCCACGGACTCGGCGGCCTTGGGTCGCTCCTCATCCTTTCGATTATCACGCTTCCCGGGTTGTTGTCAGTGCTGGCCAATGTGTCTTTCAAGCCGGTTGATTTGCCATGGCCGATGCATCTGCGGGGAGTCGCCGGATCGTGCGGTCGGCAGCTCGGCCAGATCTTGCTCACCCTGGCGTTTCTGCCTTACGACGCCTTCATCAGCCTGGATGCAATTGGAAAGACGCTTCTGCGATTGCTGGTGACGCACAAACGACTGCTCCAATGGCAAACGTCGGGCGATTCCGAACGGGCGGCTCGGGCCGACCTCGCTGGCTTTTATGTGACCATGTGGATCGCGCCGGTCATCGCCCTGATAAGCGGATTCCTGCTGGTTTTTCTCCAGCCCGCCCAATTGTCCCTGGCCTTGCCGATCCTTGGCCTCTGGCTGTCGGCCCCGTGGATCGCCTGGTGGATCAGCCAGCCGATTGAATTGACGACGCCGGACTTGACCGCGGGGCAATTGATTTTCCTCAGACGCACCGCGCGCAAGACGTGGCATTTTTTCGAAACTTTTGTCACGGCGCAGGAGAACTGGTTGCCCCCGGACAATTTCCAGGAAATGCCCGCCCCGACGATCGCTTCGCGGACCTCGCCCACGAACATGGGCCTGGCGCTGCTGGCCAATCTGGCCGCCCGGGATTTTGGGTACCTGTCGGTGGGCGGCTTGATTCGCCGCACGCAAAACGCCTTCGCGACGATGCAACGACTCGAGCGATATCGCGGCCACTTCTACAATTGGTACGAGACGCGCGCGCTCAAACCCCTCCTGCCGCTTTATGTTTCCAGTGTGGATAGCGGCAATCTCGCCGGGCATTTGTTGACGCACAGTTCCGGGCTGAGAGAATTGCCTGAAGAGAAAATCTTTGTCTCCCAGGTTTTTTCCGGTCTGCGCGACACGCTGGGAATACTCGTAAATTTGACCGGCGAAAATGCTGCGCTGGCAAAGCTTGATGCAGAATTGGAAGAAGCACCTTCCGATCTGCGCGTGGCGTTTGCATTGCTGGAAAGTGCGACAGTCCAGGCGACCGAGATCGCTGCTTTACTGGCGGACGAAGCGGAAGAACTCAGGGAGTGGGGAGAAGCCTTGAAGCAAAACTGCGAGGAACAGCGGGATGACTTGCTCTTCCTGGCCCCGTGGCTGGCGCTGGGTGATTTCAAATCTCAAATTCCAGATCTCAAATTTCAGGAGAGCCTCGCCCGGCTCGACCAAGCGCCGACGCTGCGCGAAGTGTCCACTTTGGATCAATCGCTTGGCCCATTGATCGAAGCCGCCTCGCAACGCCTCCCGACGGAACCGGTCCAGTCGCGGCCAGAGGAACAAAGTTATCTGGCCGAATTTTCGCGCTGCCTGCGCGAAGCCAGTGACCGTGCCCGGCAACGCCTGCTTGCATTGGAAACATTGGCCACGCAGGGCGACGAACTGGCCGCGATGGATTTCACCTTTCTGTTCGACCCGGCGAGGGATTTATTTTCCATCGGATTCAACGTCACCGAACGCCGGCGGGACTCCAGCTTTTATGATCTGCTGGCCTCGGAGGCGCGCGTGTGCAGCTACGTTGCCATCGCCTTGGGACAAGTTTCCCAGGACCACTGGTTCTCGATGGGCCGTTTGCTCGTCGCCTCGCGGGGCGAGCCCATCCTGATTTCATGGAGCGGCTCGATGTTCGAATACCTGATGCCGCTGCTGGTCATGCCCAATTATGAGAATACTTTGCTCGGCCACACCTGCAAAGCGGCGGTGCAACAGCAAATCGAGTATGGAAAGTTGCGCGGCGTGCCGTGGGGTATTTCTGAATCAGGTTACAATCGGACTGATGTTCACTTGAACTACCAATACCGCGCTTTCGGCGTGCCGGGCCTGGGTTTGAAACGCGGATTGGCCGAGGATCTGGTGATCGCGCCTTATGCCACCGCCATGGCACTGATGGTTGCGCCGGTTGAAGCCTGCCAAAACTTGCAACGGCTGGCGGGCGACGACTGCGAAGGAAGGTATGGTTTCTACGAAGCCGTGGATTACACGCCATCGCACCTGCCGCCGGACGAGGCGAGCGCCACCATCCGGTCCTTCATGGCACATCATCAGGGGATGAGCCTGGTGTCGTTGGTCAATCTATTGCGGGACGATCCCATGCCGCGGCGCTTCATGGCCTGTCCCTTGCTCAAGGCGGCGGACTTGCTTTTGCAGGAACGGGTGCCAAAGACGGCCGCGAACGTGTTCGCCGAGGATCTGGCGCTTGAAACCTCGCGGACGCTTTCCGACGAAGCTGAAAGCGTGATGCGTGTTTTCACGAATCCCACCATGCCGGCGCCGGAGGTTCACCTTTTGTCCAACGGCCGCTATCATGTCGTGATCAGCAGTGCCGGCGGTGGCTATAGCCGCTGGCGCGATCTCGCGGTCACCCGTTGGCGCGAAGATGCCACGCGCGATTGCTGGGGGACGTTTGTCTATCTGCGCGATGTGGCGACGGGGGATTTTTGGTCCACCGCATATCAGCCCACCTTGCGCACGACAAAGGGCTATGAAGCTATTTTTACCCAGGCGCGCGCGGAGTTCCGGCAACGCCACACCGGCCTCGAAATCCACACCGAGATCAGTGTGTCGCCGGAAGACGACGTGGAGTTGCGGCGCATCACGATCACCAATCGTTCATCCGTGGCGCGGACGATTGAATTGACCAGTTATGCGGAAGTGGTGCTCGCGACCCAAGCAACGGACGAGGCGCATTCCGCCTTCAGCAATCTTTTCGTGCAAACAGAATTCGCGCAGAAATCTTCCGCCATTCTCTGCACCCGCCGCGCCCGTTCCTCGCAAGAAAAGCCGCCGTGGCTGCTGCATCTGATGGTAGGGCAGGGCGGCGAGCAGGGTGAGATCTCCTGCGAAACAGATCGTTCCAGATTTGTTGGCCGCGGCGGAACTTTGGCCAACCCGGCCGCCCTGCAGGGCCTTTCGCCCTTGTCCAACACCGTCGGCTCCGTGCTCGATCCCATTGTCGCATTGCGGCGCACCGTCGTCTTGCCGCCCCATGAAACCGCCATCATTGACCTGGTCCTTGGCGTGACGGAAAATCGGGAAACGGCGCTGGCGCAGGTGGAAAAATATCAAAGCCCCCGCATGACCGACCGCGCTTTCGATCTGGCCTGGACCCACAGCCAGGTGACTTTGCGCCATCTTAATGCCAAGGAGGGGGAGGCCCAACTTTACGCCCGGCTGGCCAGCGCTTTGATTTATGCCGACCCGTCACGCCGGGCAAGCCCCGGGGTATTGCGCAATAACCGGCGCGGCCAGAGCGGCCTTTGGAGTTATAGCATTTCGGGCGATGCGCCGCTTGTCCTGCTCCGCATCAGCGACTCGGAAAAGATCGAAATCGTCCGGCAACTGATCCAGGCGCACTCCTACTGGCGCATGAAGGGGCTGACCGTCGAACTCGTTATTTTGAATGAGGACGTTTCGGTTTACCGCCAGTCCTTGCATGACCAGATCACCAGCCTGATTGCCTCAGGAATTGAAGCGCAAATGCTGGACAAACCGGGCGGCATTTTCGTCCGGCGCCTCGAACAAATTCCCAACGACGATCGCGGGCTGCTGCAATCTGTAGCGCGAATTGTCCTGGACGACGAAAACGGAACCTTGGCGGAACAACTGGAGCGGCGGAGCGGGCTGGAGCCGTTGATCCCGACATTGATGCCCACGCGCTCCTTGTTGTCCGATTCACCCAAGCCGGTTCCTCCAGGTGAACTGCTTTTTCAGAACGGCCTCGGCGGTTTCACCCGCGACGGGCACGAGTATGTCATCACCCTCAACGCCGGGCAGATGACGCCGGCCCCGTGGGTCAATGTGCTCGCCAATCCGTATTTTGGCACGGTCGTTTCGGAAAGCGGCAGCGCTTATACTTGGGCGGAGAATTCCCATGAATTTCGATTGACTCCCTGGAGCAACGATCCCGTCCAGGATACCACCGGTGAAGCCCTTTACATTCGCGATGAACAAACTGGACAGTTCTGGTCGCCGACGCCGCTGCCCGCGCGGGGCGCGACGCCGTATGTCATCCGCCATGGCTTTGGCTACACCGTATTTGAACACACCGAGCATGGCATCGCCGCCGAATTGTGGGTTTATGTGGCGATGGACGCGCCGGTAAAGTTCACGGTCTTGAAATTGCGCAACGTCTCGGGGCGCCCGCGCCGTGTCTCTGTCACCGGCTATTGGGAATGGGTGTTGGGCGACCTGCGGCAGAAAAGCCTGCTGCACGTGCAAACCGAGGTGGATCTCAAGACCGGCGCGTTGCTGGCGCGCAATTATTACAACACGGAGTTTCCCGATCGCACCGTTTTCATCGATGTCAACGATGGGGCGCGCACTCTTACCGGGGATCGAAAGGAATTTTTGGGCAGGAATGGAAATCTATCGCAGCCGGCGGCGCTGAAGCGCGTCCGCCTTTCCGGCAAAGTTGGCGCGGGGCTGGATCCGTGCGGTGCGGTGCAGGTCATCTTCGATTTGGTCGATGGGCAGGAGCGGGAAACGAGTTTCCGCCTCGGCGTCGGTCGTAACCCGGCCGACGTGCAGAATCTGATCCAGCGTTTTCGTCGGGCCGACGCCAGCCGCACCGCGCTCGAAGGAGTCTGGTCTTATTGGAACAGAACGCTTGGCGCGGTGAACGTGGATACGCCCGATCCAGCCGTGAATCTGATGGCGAACGGCTGGTTGTTGTATCAGACCCTGGGCTGCCGGCTCTGGGGCCGGACAGGGTTTTATCAATCCGGCGGAGCCTACGGGTTTCGCGACCAATTGCAGGACGTGATGGCGCTGGTGCATGCCGAACCGGCCCTCACCCGCGAGCATCTGCTCCGCGCCGCCGCGCATCAATTCCGCGAAGGCGATGTGCAGCACTGGTGGCATCCGCCGGCTGGGCGCGGCGTGCGGACGCATTTTTCCGATGACTTCCTGTGGCTGCCCTATGTCACATGCCGTTACGTTTCGTGTGTCGCCGACACGGGCGTGCTTGATGAAAAAATTCATTTTCTCGAAAGCCGGCCGGTCAAGCCGGAAGAGGAAGCTTACTATGATTTGCCGAATCGCTCGGAAGAATCGGGCACGCTTTACCAACATTGCGTGCGCGCCATCGAGCACGGACTGCAATTCGGCAAACACGGCCTGCCGTTGATCGGTTGCGGGGACTGGAACGACGGCATGAATCGGGTAGGGAACGAAAGACGCGGTGAAAGTGTCTGGCTGGCCTTTTTTCTCTACGATGTGCTCACCCGGTTTGCCCAGCTGGCGCGCGCGTGCCACGATCCCGTTTTTGCCGACCGCTGCCTCGGCCAAGCGATCCAACTGCAGAAGAACATCGAACAACACGCCTGGGACGGCCAATGGTATCGCCGCGCCTATTTCGACAACGGCGAACCGCTCGGCTCCCAGTCCAATCCGGAATGCCAGATCGATTCCCTGCCGCAAAGCTGGTCGGTCATCAGCGGCGCCGGCGGTCCGGTCCGCTCTCGCCAGGCGATGCAATCCGTGGATCAACGCCTGGTCCGCCGCGAGGCCGGGCTTATTCAATTGTTTGATCCGCCTTTCGACAAATCCCCGCTCAATCCCGGTTACATCAAAGGCTACATTCCGGGTGTACGCGAAAACGGCGGCCAATACACCCACGGGGCCATTTGGACCGCCATGGCCTTTGCCCTTATGGGAGAAAGCGAACGCGCATGGGAACTCTTCGGCTTACTCAATCCCATCCATCACGGCGGAACGCCGCAACAAATCGCCACCTACAAAGTTGAACCGTACGTCGTCGCGGCGGACGTTTATGCGGTCGCACCGCACACCGGCCGGGGCGGCTGGACTTGGTACACGGGTTCAGCCGGCTGGATGTACCGGCTGCTGATCGAAACCCTGCTGGGCGTGAATCTCGAGGGCGATCGACTGCGTTTGACCCCCCGTCTGCCGAAAGCTTGGGCAACTTTCAAAATCCACTACCGCTACCGGCAGACAGTTTATCACATCACCGTCACCAGACTCGATGCTGATTCGCCCGCCGAAAATCTGCTCTCCCTTGATGGACAGGAAATAGGCGGAAAATTGATTTCACTCCGAGATGATGGCCATGAGCATGCTGTCGAAGTGAAAATCCGTTGACCAATCTACCGACTTCGGGATCAAACATCGGCGGGAAGAAATCGCGGAATGACCGACCGGGACGCTGGCGTGATGGCCTCATTCGATTGTGGTGGCGCGACGTAAGCGACTGGCTGATAGCACGTCTTCCACAGGGTAGGTGAAGACCTCCCCTGAATAAGGCTGTATCGAGAAGGCTTATCTACAGGCTGGTGGGTGATTGCCCAGATGAATAACCAAAGACCCAGCTTAACCTGCCGAATCCCATGACAAGCAATCAAGGCAGGGTCCTTTGGCGTAAATGCAGCCTGATTGGCTTGTCGAAGGATACCTTGTGAGAAAGATATCCATTCTTTTGGTGGATGATCATAAGTTGATGCTGCAGGGTTTGCGGGCCTTGCTGCTGGCCGCGCCCGATATTGAAATTGTGGGTGAGGCAGGGAACGGACGAGAGGCAGTGCAAATGACCAAAAGGTTGGTTCCCGATGTCGTGGTCATGGATGTTGCCATGCCGAAGCTAAACGGACTCGAGGCAACCCGTCAGATCACCAAGAAAGTGCCGTTGGCCAAAGTGCTTGTTCTATCATCTTATGGCGACATCGAGTATGTGCGCCAGTTGATCGAGGCAGGTGCAGTTGGGTATCTCTCGAAAGAGACGGTGGCCACTGATCTCATTGATGCCATCCGGAAGGCAAAGAAGGGGGATGGTTATTTTAGTTCCTCCATTGCCAAACGACTGCTAGCCCAAGATCGCGAGTCTTTCCTTGAGGCAGGGAAACAACCCGGTCAGCAATCCATCCTTAAGCTCACGTTCCGCGAAAGTGAAGTGCTCCAACTTGTGGCAGAAGGAAAGTCCAACAAGCAGATGGCCACGGAAATGGGCATTAGCATAAAAACCGTGGAAAAACATCGGCAGCAGGTTATGGACAAGCTTCATATTCACGACATCGCCGGGCTGACACGCTATGCCATCGCCCAAGGCGTTGTTGAGAACCCTATCCGGCTCGGGTAAATTGAACTGCCGGACGATAATGGTACGTTTTGAGATTTACCAATCTGCCTTAGGTTGTGGGCGGGGTGCCCTCACCCCGCACTGGGACTAATCGCGGGGTGAGGGCACCCCGCCCACATGTTCAAAACGTACCACTACCTGCCGGACGACTTTGCTCGGCCCGGTCAAGCCGATGCGACGTTTTTTCGTCCCGCGGTTTGGCGGCGCCAGACGACGAACAATAGCATACCGCATCCGACCAGGCCGTAAGTGCTCGCTTCGGGAACAGGCGTTATAGTGACAACACCACTATCAGCACAAAATCCGCCATCGGTCATCGAGGCATCGATCTGGTTGTCGTCGAGGGTGATCGCGCCATTTAGCGCGAGAGCCCGCCCGTCATCAATTGATGCGCCGGTGTCCAGGGTGATGCTGGTGAGCGCGAGAATGTTTCCGGCGAACATGCTGTCGGTCCCGATAATCGCAGAACTGCCGATCTGCCAGAAAAGGCCGTTGTCCGGGCCGCATTCGGCTGGACTTATATTAATGATGTTTACCAGTGAATTGCTTGCCGTGGTAAGCGTGCTGCCGATTTGAAAAACAAACTGCGCATCGGGATTGTTCTCGGCGTTGAGGGTGAGCACGCCCGTCAATTGCGCCGACGAGCTGAAAAAATAAACCCCAGGCGTAAGGGTCATGCTGCCGAGATCCTTGCCGGTCAGGTCGGTGGTGAATTTTAAGGCGGCTAGGTTATTATAGGCCGTGGTGAGATCGGCCCGGGCCTGCGCTGATGCCGCATTCCCTGAATTGAGCGCTCCGGTGAAGAGTCCGGGACCGCCATCGATCGCGGAAAAACCCGTGATCGCAAGGCCGGGTGCGGACCCCAAATCTCCCTTGATGACGGTGCTGCCGGTATTCGTCACGGTCGAGCTGCCCAAGACGCCATAGTTTCCGGCAGTTCCGAGTAGCTGGGCCGAGACCGGCATGGCGGTAAGAAAAATCGCAGCCGAAGCCGCAATGGTGCAGATCCGGAGGATGAATAAGACTTTTTCCACATTTTCACTGTAGCGCATAAAACTTTCGAGCGCTATTGGGGGCTTCGCTACTCCGCGCATCAGGGAATGTGCTAGATGCAAGGGGCTTTCAACAGGCCCCTGAAGTCATGCTTGGCAGGGATCAAGCGGGAGACGAAACGTTATTTGTCCATACCTTGTTTTTCCCAAATGGAATCTCCGCCCGGATGGTCGTGCCTTTGTCGGGCACGGAGACAATGCTGAGCCGGCCGCCGATCATTTCAACGCGTTCGCGCATGCCAATCAATCCGAGGCGATTGGCCCATTTGGCCGATGAGAGACGGTCCACGTTGAAGGCTTTGCCATCGTCGGCGATTTCCAGGCACACGCCGTCCCGGATTTTAAGAATGCGTATTTTCACCACGCTGGCTCGCGCATGTTTGTCGATATTGGTGAGCGCTTCCTGTGCGACCCGATAAAGCACCGTCCGTTTGTCATTGTCCAGGACTTCGGCTCCGACAAAGGCCGTGAACTGAATCTGCCGGCCTTTCCGCTTGGGAAAACCATCGATATACGATCGGAGCGTCGGGATTAAGCCGAGATCGTCCAGCATCGTGGGCCGAAGCTCACGGGCGAACTGATGCACGGCCCGCAACGATTTTTTCACCAGCCGGCGAAAGGGAACGATGGTCCGCCGGATGCTTTTCGGATCGATCGCCGCCGCCTTGGTGAAAACCGTCAAATGAACATTGATGTTCAGCAGCAGCTGGCTGATTTCATCATGCAGCTCGCGGCTGATTTCCTTTCGCTGGTTTTCCTGCACCAGCAGGATCTGACGGGTGACATTGCGCAATTTTTTTTGCAAATGGCGCGCCTGTTCCAATAATAGCTGGGCCTGTTGCTCGCTTTTCTTGAGGGCCGTTTCCACGGCTTCCCGCCGGATAATTTCTTTTTCCAAATCCCGATTTATGGCGGCGAGAATGCCGACATGCCGCTGCGTTTCTTCCGCCTGCTTGCGGGCCGCAATGTCGATGACGGCCAGCCGGCACCATTTTCGCTCGCCGCTGACCGTGATGGCGGACTTGGCTTCCAGGCTGGCCCAAAAGGGTGCGCGGCGGGGATCCAGCAGCAACGCTTCACAGGCCTGCCCTTTATGCTCGATAAATATTCTTTCGAGAAAGGCCTGGAAAATCGGCCGGCTCCTTGGTGCGACAAAGAGTTGGAAGCGGCGTTTGGTGATGCGGGATCTTTCCATTCCGAGCAAGGTGGCCCCGGTCAGGTTCACCTCCAGGATCAGGCCTTGTTCATCGAGGGAAAAGTAGCCGACCGGGGCGAAATCATAGAGGGCGGTGTATTTTTCCAAAGCCGCGGCGATCTCGGCCTTGGAGTGTTTCAGTTCCTCGTTTTGCAACTCCAGCTCGATTTTGTGGACCTGCAGTTCATGAAGGATTCGTTGCGCGTCGGCTTTGCTTTCGATTCGTGGTTCCCTCACCGGGTGCTGGTGCAGTCGATGTTCGGCATGGCGGCGCAACTGGCCGGCGGCTCCCGGGATGTGGGGGTGCTTTTTTATGATTTGGATTTCCCTGCGGCACCGGCCGTTTTCCGGATCGTTTTGCCCTTTGCCTTGGCGCGTTGTTGCCTGGCGGCCCGGACCTGCAAACGCCCCAAGGCCTGATCCAGCGCAAAACGCTGCTTGGTGGAGTGCCTGACCAAATCGCTGTGCTGCTCGCGCAGCGCGGCTTCAACTTTTTTGGCGGCAGTAATATCGGCGAAGGTGATGACCACGCCGTCAATCCGGTTATCCATGGTGCGATAGGGCATGACCCGCACCGTGAACCAGCGCCCATCCTTGGTGGTGATCGACCGTTCGGCGGAGACCAGGGTCCGCAACACCTCGTGCGAGTCCGTGACCAGTGCGGGGTAGAGGAGGTCAGAGGCCAGGTCAGTGATCGGCCGGCCCACATCGCTCGGAATGAATTTGATAATGGTCTTGGCCTGCAGCGTGAACCGCCGCACGTGCAGATCGTTGTCCAGGAACACCGTGGCGATATCCGTGCTATTGAGCAAATTCTTCATGTCATTGTTCGCTCCGGAAAGCTCATCCAGCTTGGCTTGCAACTCGGAGTTGACCGTCTGCAGCTCCTCGTTCAGCGATTGCATCTCTTCTTTCGAAGTCATGAGCTCCTCGTTGGTGGACTGCAATTCCTCGTTGGTGGACTGCAGCTCCTCGTTCATCGACTTGAGTTCTTCCTGCGAGGTCTGCATCTCCTCGCGACTCCCCTGGATTTCCTCGTGGGCGCGTTGAAGTTCATGCTCCAGCTCGATCTGGCGGGCACTGCGGGCCGTGGCTTTTCCGGTTCCGACCACCGGGCTGGTTTCGACCGCGATGACCGTGTCAGAAAATACGATCAGCATCATCCCGAACAGTTCCTTTGGCTCTTCGAGCAGCTGCACCACGATATCCACGGATCGCGCGTCGGGGTCGTTCCCAACTTTGATGCCACGGATGGTAACCGTGCCTTTTTTCCGGTGCACTTTTTGGAGGGCACTGGCCAAGTCGTAGCGCAGCCCCTCGCGGGCCATGGCAATGACATTCCAGTTGGCCTTGCCGGCCGCCGGCTCCAGATATTTTCCTGTTCGTCCACTGACGTAGAGGATGTCGCCTTGGTCGTTGACGAGCACTGCCGGCGGCGCAAAGCGCGCCTGAAGCAACTGGTCCGTCAGCGACTGAAGGCTGGGGGCGTTTCGGCGCAACGTTTGCGGCCCGTCTGCCCGATCCGCCGGGGCCGGCGCAAAGATGGCAGGAAAATAGAGCTCGTTGCCCGGCAAGGCGGAATCCTTCCGCTGAAAAATCCGCTCCTTGGGCGCCAGCGGAGTGAATAGACTGGCAAAGTCCCCGATGCTTTCCGCGCTGCCGAGAAACAGCACGCCTTGGGGATTCAGGCTATAGTGGAAAAGTCGGAAAAGTTTTTTTTGCAATTCCGGGGTCAGATAAATCAGCAGGTTCCGGCAGCATAAAATATCCAGTTTTGTGAACGGCGGGTCCATGATCAGGTTCTGCGGGGCAAAGACCACCATGGCCCGGATCTCCTTGTTTACCCGGTAGCCGCCGGGCTCCTTGACAAAAAACCGGGTCAGCCGTGAGGGCGACACATCAGCCACGATGTTCTCCATAAAAAAGCCCTGGCGGGCTTTATCAATGGCGTCCTTGTCGAGGTCGGTGGCGTAGATCTGCAGGGAAATGCTCTGCGCGGATTTGATCTGCTTCAGCGCTTCGGTGAACACCATGGCCAGCGAGTAAGCTTCCTCGCCCGTCGAACACCCGGTCACCCAGGCCCGCAGCGTGCCGCCCGCGGGTTGGCTGGCGAGCAATGCCGGGAGCGCCTGTTTTGCCAGCTTCTGCCAGGCCACGGGGTCGCGAAAGAAACTCGTTACGCCGATGAGCATTTCCTTGAAAAGGATGCCCTGTTCCTGGGGATTCTCCTGCAAATACTGGATATAGGCGCCGATCTTGGCCAACTGGTGGATTCCCATGCGGCGTTCGACCCGCCGATACAACGTGCTCCGGCGATACAAAGTGAAATCATGGCCGGTGTGGGAGCGCAGCAGGATCACGATCTTTTCCAGGGCTGTCTGGACCTTTTCCTCCAAGGGCAGCTTGGACTTGCTGATCCGTGGCACATGTCGCCAGTAATTGATGAGTTTGCCGGGCAGCTCATCGGCGGGAGCCACAAAATCCGCCAAGCCGGCCTCGATGGCGCTGCGCGGCATGGCGTCGAATTTCGCCGTAGCCGGATCCTGCACCAACGCCACGCCGGCTTTTTCCTTGATGGCTTTGAGCCCGAGCATGCCGTCGCTGCCCATGCCCGACAGGATAATGCCGACGCTATGCTCATGCTGGTCCTCGGCGAGAGAGCGAAAAAAGAAATCGATCGGCAGGCGCAGCCCGCGGGGCGCAGCCGGGGCGAGCAGGTGCAGGGTTCCATGCAGGAGCGAAATGTCGCTGTTGGGCGGGATCACATAGACGCAGTTGGGCTTCACCCGGGTGCGATCTTTCACCTGCGCTACTTTCATGGCGGTTGATCGTTGGAGCAATTCCGGCATCATGCCCTTTTGCGTCGGATCCAGATGCTGGATGATGACAAAAGCCATGCCGCTATCCTCTGGCGCATGATCGAAGAACTGGACCAAGGCCTCCAGTCCCCCCGCGGACGCGCCGATGCCCACGATGGGGAAGGAGCGATCCGTGATCCGCTTTTTTTTAGCCGGAGCGGCGAGCGCGGATTTTGCCGCCTTCCGTCCTGCTGGGCGTTTCTGCGGTTTTTTGGAAATATAATTCTTCATATTCGATCCGCCACCGCAATGCTTCGGCCTCGGCTTTGGCACCATCAAATTTTATAATCCGGGAACTGTCGAGCTTGGTGCAGTCTGGGTAGTGTATCAGTTTGGCGACGGGTGTCCTGCCTGCAACCCTCAGCGTTGTCATCCAGAGCGAAGCGAAGGATCTCACCGAATCAAATCGTGAGATGTCAGACTGTCGGTGTTCGGCCTCGGTACCTCGCACGGCTCGGAATAACAAATCGGCAAACTGATCCATCACTGCAGTCTGAGGCGTGCCATGATTTGAACTTGAATCTATTAGGGTGATGATTGTCTGGCCTTCGCAGCGATGGCTACCTCTACTGTAGGGTGAAAAGACCTGTGATGGGCCAAAGTTTCGAGGTCTGCCGTGATGGGCCCGGCGCCGCGGCCAACAGGATGTCCCGGTTGGGTTTGTTTTCCATAGGTGGAAACAGATGCCGAGGCACATTGAGAATGTCGCTGGCAGAATTCGTAACGTGCTGATTTTAGATCACGTATCGGGCTGTCTATAGGGTATCACCCCATACTCAATGCGGGAGGATGCTGGTAGAAACTTGAGGTATGGGATTATCTTTTCCAGCTCGTTCGGTCTCCGCCTGACCCTCACCTCACATGAGAAACGTCGAATATCATGATCGCTGCCACACTCAATAATCCAACGGACACATATCCGCAGGCGGAAGGCGAATTCGACAGTGCGCGAGACCTCGGCTGCATCCTGCTTGAGCTTGGAGCCTGCCGCTGGTCAGGCACGTTTACTCCTCTCTGTGGCCACGTAAAGTCACCGGTGCCGGACCAGCTCTCCGAGTTTACGCGCGGGGGTACCAACTGGTTCGAGAGCGTATTTCCCGCGGACTTGGAACGGGTGCATAAAAATGTTGCCAGTATGAGCCGGGGGGAGCCTTCGCTGGCATTTGAGTATCGGATGATAAACGAAAAAGCCGGTATTGTTTGGGTGCGCCATTGGTGGTCCAAGGACAGCCGCTCAACCGCCGCGCGCCTCGGCGGCGAAGTGGAAGGTTTTGTCCAAATCATTGATGAGCGAAAAGAGTTGGAGGCGGAATGTGTCAGGGTGAGCGAACAGGAACGCCATCAAATCGGCCAGGAACTGCACGATGATGTCTGCCAGATCCTGGCTGGCCTGGCCTGCATGCTGGAGAATTTCGGGCGGGAAGTGAAAACGGCGATTCCCACCATGATCCCGGCGGTAAACGAATTGGTCAGCCAGTTGAACGGCGGGATGGAACGGACGCGGTCATTGGCCCATTGCCTGGTTCCGTTGCGCTTGATCGGTTTGGGGCTGCCGGCGGCGCTGGCGGAGTTGGCCAAGCAAGCCCACACCTGTTGGGGCCTGGCCGTTAAAATAACTTTTGGCCGCGATCTTTTCCCGCATCAACCGGACCAGACCCTGCACCTGTACCGCATCGCGCAAGAAGCGATCAGCAATGCCGTGAAACACGGCAAGGCGACGAAGATTCAGTTGAGTTTCCGACGCCGTGGCAACGAGACGGTGCTGACGATCAAGGATAATGGTTGCGGCCTGCCCTCGGCGACATCCCAGCAAGAGGGGCTCGGTCTGAACATCATGCGTTATCGTGCCGTCGAAATCGGGGGGAATTTCTCGATCTCTTCGCCGCCTCGCGGCGGCACGATCGTCACCGTGAATTATCCGAATATTGTTTTTTCGGCGCTCGAAGAAAAAATTTAAGATGAAAACGCGTGTTTATGTTGCCGAGGATCACGCGATGGTGCGCCGGGGCCTGGCCGCCATGATCGGGGCTGAGGCCGATCTGGAATTGTGTGGCGAGTCTGCCGATTGCGCCACCGCGACGAGCGAGGTCAGCAAGCTGCGGCCGGACGTTGTGATCACCGACATTTCCCTGCGTGGCAACAGCGGGCTCGAACTGATCAAAAACATCAAGGCGTTCGACCCCAGGATTCATATCGTGGTGTTTTCAGTGCATGACGAGTCGGTCTATGCCGTGCGGGTGCTCAAGGCGGGAGCCAAGGCTTATGTGATGAAACAGGACATCGGGAGCAAGGTGATCGATGCAATTCGGAAAGTCCGCAAGGGACAGATGTATGTGAGCGAGCGCGTTTCCAGCCAGATGCTCAACCGCATGGTCAAGGGCCATGACGAGGAAGGTGATTCCGCGGTCACCGGCCTGAGCGACCGGGAACTCGAGGTGGTCACGCTCATTGGCTCGGGCCTGGCCACACGGGAAATTGCGGCCCGCCTCCATGTGAGCGTAAAGACGGTGGAAACACACCGCGCGCACATTAAAACGAAGGTCAATCTTACCAGTGCCACCCAGCTCGTGTTGTTTTGTGTCCGTTGGGTGGAAGACAACAAGCGCCTGCAGGCCTCATGACGCGCTAAGCGCGTCATGCAGGCTTCCGCAATTCATTAGCCTCCGCTCGTCGTTAATTCAGGCGGGATCCTCCAGGTACCCCGATGGCTGGTGTGTCACGCCGGTGATACGATGAAAAGATGAATCCATCGGCTTACGGAGAAACCGTAACGTGAAAATCATCCTGTGGGGGATCAACTACGCCCCCGAGTCGATCGGCATCGCTCCATTCAACCGCGAGCTTTGTGAATACCTGACGGATCGCGGACACGAGGTTTCGGCGGTCACGTCATTTTCATATTATCCGCGCTGGCGGAAGGAACCCGCCGATCGCGGCCGCTGGCATCGCGCCGAAACGACCGGTGGCGTCAGCGTGCATCGCTGCTGGTGCTATGTGCCCGCCGTCGTCACGAGCCTTCGACGCATCGTGCACGAAATGAGTTTCGGGTTTGTCTCGACCCTGCGCATCCTCGCCCTGCCTCGGGCGGATGTTTACGTGGTGGTCAGCCCGCCGCTCGGGCTGGGATTTTTTGCCTGGATCGCCACGACGCTGAAGCGGAGCCGGTTTATTTTTCACGTGCAGGATCTGCAGCCGGACGCGGCGGTGGGCCTCGGCATGCTCAAACGCGGCTGGCTGGTTCGCGCACTTTATCGCCTCGAGCGGCTGGCCTACGCTAAAGCGACAGTAGTCTCAGGAATCTCCGACGGGATGATAACGGCCTTTCGCAAGAAAGGCGTGCCATCGACGAAGCGCGTGCTATTGCCCAACTGGCTGCGCATGGCGCCTGTCTCCGGCCCGGAGTTGCCAGACCGCTCCGAGGCCCGGCGACGATTCGGCATTGCCGACGGCACATTGCTTGCGATCTATGCAGGAAATCTTGGGCGGAAGCAGAGCTTGGAGATATTGATCGAAGCTGCGTCCCTGCTCATGGCCTGGCCACCGGCCGTTGCGACCAAAGTGAAACTTATCATCGCCGGCGACGGAGCGGCCCGGCCCGATCTTGAGCAATGTCTTCGCTCCCATCCAGGGGTGGACGTTGAATTGTTGCCGCTGCTCAGCGATGCCAATTATGCCGCGCTACTCAGCGCCGCGGACGTGGCCTTGATCACCCAGGCCGCGGGCACCGGGCAGTTCTTTTTTCCCAGCAAATTGCTTTCGGTGCTGGCGGCCAACTTGCCGGTGGTCGCGGTCGCAGATGATAGCAGCGAACTGTCGCGCGCGATCCGTGCGGGCGGTTTTGGCCGTGCCGTGCAACCGGGTGACGCGGCTGGACTGGCGGCTGTCCTGCGGAGCCTCGGTGAATCCCGCTCGCAGCTTGATGTGTGGGCCGGGTGCACGGATTGGGTGCGGCAATTTTCCCGCGAATCCATCTTACCACGCTTTGAGCAAATGCTGTTTTCCGTCGCCCGTGGTTCGGCCATGGATCCGACGGACAAGCCCACGGTGGCGGTGCCGGCCACCGTGCGCCTGGGAGAACACCCGATGCCAGTATAGGTGTTTGCTTGATGCCGCCACGCTCGCGAATGCCCCGAGACAGAGGAGACTTCTCAATTATGGAATCGAGGCCCACCGTGAGCGGATATTTTTTTGCGGCCGAACGGCTGGAAAATCCGCGACGGATCCTTTGGACCACGTGGGCCCCGGCGGCGGCAATGCTGGGATTGTTGTGGCTGCTCATCTTTAATCAAGAACGGCTGGAATGGACGGTGAACGTGGTCTATTCCTATGGTTGGGCCGTGCCGGTGATGGCGCTGTATCTCCTGCGGGAACGCTGGCGGACCCGGCCAGCAGCGTTGGTGCCGCCGCCAAAACTGGTCCTGATATGCCTGGCGGGTGCGTTGCTCGCGGCTTACCTTCCAGTGCGGGTTATCCAGGAGGCCAATCCTGACTGGGTTAAGATTAACTGGATCATGGCCTCGCTCGGGGTGGGTTTGTCGTTGCTCGCGATCACAGCGATCGGGGGAATGCGATACGCCCTTTATTTTGCCTTCCCGCTTTTATTTTGTTTTTCCGCGCTGCCTTGGCCGGTGTGGATGGAGACCTCCCTCATGCAGGGATTGATGCGTGGAAACGCCGGCATCTGCGCGGAGGTTCTCACCTGGTGCGGAATCCCGGCCATCGCCGACGGCAATCTAATTCAAGTAGCCAACCACCTGGTCAATGTTGAGGAGGCCTGTAGCGGTATCCGTTCGCTCCAGACCGCGTTCATGATGTCGCTCTTTCTGGGTGAGCTGCACCGCCTGTCTGTCGTCCGGCGGGTGGGGCTGGTTGCGGCCAGTTTCGGCATCGCATTTTTCATCAATCTCCTGCGCACGTTGCTGCTGACCTACCTGACGGCCACGGCCGGTTCGGGTGAGCGCTGGCATGACACGGTCGGCATGGTGTCGATGATCTTGTGCCTGGCGGCGTTGTGGGGAGTATCCGAATGGATTCGGCCTCGCCGTCCGATTGGCACAGCGTGGCCAGCGATGGATTCCATGGAGGAATTTCGCCGAACGCCGTTTCCGCGGTGGTTCGTGGTGGCGGGCTGCGCATGGCTGGTCGCGGCGGAAGTGCTGACGGGCTTTTGGTATTCCTATCACGAAAAACAGGTGCCACCGGGCGTGGCCTGGCATGTGGCCTGGCCGGAAAATGCCCCGCACTTTCAAAAAGGCGTGTTTGCAGAGCGGACGCGCGCACTGCTCAAATTCAACGATGGCGAAACAGCCGCTTGGGAAGTCGACGGAGGTTATGCGTGGCAGATGTATTCCCTCAACTGGCGGCCCGGCCGGGTTTCCAAGTTTCTCTCCCGATCACACTATCCGACCGTGTGTCTCCCGGCGACGGGATTGAAACTCGTGGCGGAGCTGGGCATCTGGGAATGCATGGTGAATGGCGTCCGCATTCCCTTTGCGACGTATCTTTTCCAGCAGGCGGGCCGGGATGTTTATGTGTTTCACGCCATCATCGAAGACCGTCCCCTGCATCCCGGGGAGAATATTTCCTACCGGCAGGTCAACTCATCGGAGCGGCTCCTCTCGGTTTGGCATGGCGAGCGCAACCTCGGGCAGCATGTCATCGGCATCGCGTTGCTCGGGGCGTCGTCGTCGGAGGACGCGCGTGAAGTTGCCAGTCGCGAACTGCAAACGGTCATCCGTCCGGGGCCGGCCCCGGCCTCCGGGCTGGCCACCACCGACCAATGAAACCCGGCGCGACTCGATGGAAACGCTGGCTCTTCGGCAGCATGCTCGCCGTGGTGGTGCTCGGCGCCGGCTACTACGGTTCGCGTCACTATGCCTGGCCGGCATTCAAAGCGTGGCGCATGGCACGCATGAACCGCGAAGCCCGCGCCTTTCTCACCAGCGGTGACCTGGCCAACGCCTTGTTGGCCGCGCGCAAAAGCCTGCAGGCTTCGACCCAGAATCCCGAGGCCTGGCATATCGCCGCCGAAGTGTCGGAGGCGCGGCAATTGCCCGAGGCGGTGTGGTATCAGGACAGCCTCTGCCGGGTGGAACCGACCAAGCAAAACTATCTCGAGCTTATCCGACTCGCCTTGGGCTTCGATGTGCCGGCCTATGCACTCAGGGCGATCGAAATAGAGGGAAAAGATGCATGCAACGACCCCGAGTTTCACCGGCTGGCCGCGCAGGTTTATGAACGCATCGGCCAACCGCTGGCGGCAAAGGTTCACTTGATCGCATTGACGCAATTGCAGCCCTCCAACCGTACCGCCCAACTCGACCTGGCGGAGATCGAGTTGTCCGCCGATCCAACGCGGAAAGACTTGGCGCTGCGCGCCCGGGTGCTCGCGCTTTCCAACCAGCCCGACCTCCGGGTGCGGGCCCTCACGCTGTTGCTCCGTGATAACGTAGCCGGTCGGATAGCGGCCGGCACCGATGAATTCGTGCGGCGATTGCAACTGGAGCCTGGCTTGGATGTGCCCAGGCGCCTGCTGGTGATCCAAGGCCTGTTTTTGCTCGGGCAACCATCAGCGCCGCAATTGCTCGGACAATTGCAGGAGGAAGTGCGGGCCAAGCCCGCCGACGTGGCGCGCGTGGTCGAGTTTCTCTTCCGCACGGGCCACGCCGAAAAGGTCCAGCCGTGGGTCGCCACGCTGCCGGCGGCGACGCGTGGGGACGAGGAGGTGCAGCACATGGTGGCCGAGGCGCTGCTCACGCTGCACGACGCACCGGCGCTCGAGGCTTTTCTCCGGGATGGCAACTGGCCGAAACGCGAATACCTGCGCGAGGCCCTGCTGGCCCATGCCTACCGGGACGAGGGGCGCTCCGCTGATTTCACGGTGGCGTGGAAAATGGCGCTGATTGGCACGGGGTCCGATCTTCGCAAAACCGTCGCGCTGCTCGCGCGGGTGGACGAATGGCGGTGGGTCAACGAACACTATGACGTCGTTTGGAAACTCTTTGCGCTGGTGCCGACCAACGAGTCGGTCCAGCAGGCGCTGATCGGCTGGGAGCGCCACCAGGGCAACACCGCAAACCTGAACCGGCTTTTTGACCGCATCGTGGAAGTCTCGCCCGGGGACGATGCCGCGCGCAACAATCTCGCCTACACCAGCCTGCTCCTTGGCTCGAACGTCGCGCGCGCCGGCCTCATCGCGGCGGAGCTCGCGAACTCGTATCCGAAAAATCCCTACTACGCGACGACCTACGCCCTTGCGCTTTACCAGCAGGGTCACGTGGCCGAGGCGCTCGCCCGCCTTGATGCGCTGGCCGCCAGCGAGCGCGCCATGCCCGAGCGCATGCTGTTTCGCGCCCAGTGCCTCGCCGCCCTGGGCCAGGCGGCGCCGGCGGCTGACTTGATGAATGGAGTGAATCTCACCGACATGCTCCCCGAGGAAAAACACCTGGCCGATGGCGTGATGGCGGAGATTGTGCGACTCGACCGCTTGCAAGGGAACCGCTCACGGCTGCTGGCGTTTCGCCAGGATCAGAACCCCGGCGCGGCTGGCTGGCTGGCGCTGGTCGCAACCGGAACCCGCAGTTCCGCAACCACGGACATGAAGCTGGCCGATTCGCTCTACGCGGTGCCGGATTGGGATGGATTGCAGGAGTTGTTGCGCTCGACCAGCTGGAAGGAGCAGGATTACCTGCGGTCGGCCTTGCTGGCCTATGTATTCCGCCAACACGGCGACTTGGAGCAAAGCCAGGAAGCATGGCAGCAGGCGCTGGCGCTCGCGGATCAGAACACGGCCCGGTTGCAAGATCTCCGGGCCCTGGCGATCCAATGGAAATGGGCGCCCGAACGGTTGGAAACGCTCAACCTGGTTTTTGAGCACAATCCAGACGACCGCCGTCTTCTCGCGGAGTTGCTGGAGAGTTACCGCGAAGCGCAGCGCACGCCGGACCTGATGCGGGTGCTCGGCCTCTACATCGCCAACACCTCCGACCTTTCCGATACCCCAGATACGACCGACGAGGCCGTGGCCCATGCCTACTACAGCCTGCTGCTCGACGCCAACGTTGCGCATGCCAATGTGGTGGCCCGCACCGCGTTCGAAGCGGCGCCAGCGGACATCGCGCGCCGGATGGTTTATGTCTTTTCGCTTTGGAAGCAGCACCGCGCGGCCGAAGCCATGCCGCTGCTTTCCGCTGTGAAATCCGAAGCCACCTCCGACCTCGTGCCAATCTCGCTGTTGCGCGCCACCATCCTGGCGCAACTGGGGGACACCGATGCGGCCCGCGCGAGCCTCGCGCGGTTCAACGCTGAGGCCGCCCTGCCCGAGGAGGTCGTGCTCGCGGACAGGATTTCCACCCAGTTGTCCACGCAGGTTGGGGTGGTCAGGCTTCCACCGAACTGACAGGCAGCTGTGCGGGATCTGCCAATGGCATCACGACCTGTTGCCGGCGCAGTTCCGCCGTCTTGGCCACGGACATGAATTCATAGAGGGCATGGAGCCGGGCGAAATAATATCCCCTCGCTCCATCGAGAAAACCGCGCTGAACCAGATAGACGTACAGGAACCGAAGCGTTGGCCGGAAAGGAAGCCGGCGCGACCAGCGCTTGAACCGCCGGCGCAGGTTCACCGCCGAAGATTGGAGCGGCTGGGCCGTGGACTTGAGGCCTTCTTCGACCTCGAGCCGGGCTTCCCAGTTGGAGTAGCGGTTGTGTTTTTCGATAAAAACGTCGATCGAGGGAAAAGCGTAATGATCCATCTCGCAACGAAGCCGGCCCGTGGGGCCCTCGACGAGGATGTGCTCGTGGACTTCATTGTCTCCACTTTGCGTGGCACCCTGGACCAGTTGCTCGTACCGGCCGAGTCGGTGCCGGAAAAGACGCAGGTTCCAGTTCGGATAATAGGCATGCCGCAGCCATCCGCCCATGAACATGAAACGCCGGTTGATCCAGAAGCCTGCGGAGCCTGTGCCATCTTGGGCAAGGAGTGCGGCGATCTCCGCGGCCGCACTTGGAGGCATCACCTCATCCGCGTCGAGAATCAACACCCACTCATGGCGGAAAGGCAGGTTCTCCAGCGCCCAGTTTTTCTTTTTTGGCCAGATGCCATTGAAGCAAAACTGCACCACCTGCGCACCGGCGGCGGTCGCGAGCGCGATGGAGCCATCGGTACTCTGCGAATCCACCACAAAGATCTCGTCGGCCCACGCGACCGACGCGATGCAGCGTGCGAGGTTGGCCGCCTCATTGCGGATCGGGATGAGGACAGAAACAGGGATTTTGAACGGATTCATCAACGGGTGGCTCACAAAAAGGCCGCCGCGACGTTTGGGTCGCGGCGGGCTTGTTATAATCAAACAGTGAGAATGAACTTTAGACCAACATTCCAGCTGAGATAGGTTTACCGGTAAGACGTTCAGGCCGGCATGGCCGTCATCATGGTATCACCCTTGCTGCGGCGACGGAAAAGGACGATACCACCCAGGGCCAACACTCCGAGGAGGGCGTAGGTCGAGGGTTCCGGCACGGCCGTCACGGGATTCGAGAGGAATTGGAACTGAATGGCGGCGGTCGTGGATGAGCCGTCAAACAAAACGCCCGAGTTGCCTGAAACGACCGAAGCGTATTGGTAGTTCAGGCCACCGATATCGACCACGCCAGTGAATTGCTGGGGTACGATCAGATAAGATATCCCGGTAAAGCCGTTGGCAGCCGTATACGGGCTAAGATCCAGCGTATAATTTTGCGTCAGGTCAGGGGCACCGGAGATACCGGAGTCAAAGTCGGTCGTCAGTGTGATTCCGACGCTGGTGAAATAATTCAATGGCGTTCCGACGGTCGAATGAAGGACAAAGGTCGAGGTATTGAGCGTGCTGGTGTTCAGTGCCACCGTACTCGGGCCCGACAATGGGTTATAGGTGATCGAAAACGGGCTGGCGACGGGCGTGCCCGTCGAGATAACCTCGGTCGTGTTGGTGCTGCCGTTGTTCGTCACGACATTGTTGGTGCCGCCGGTGAACGGGCCAAACGTGCCCTGCTGGCTCACGTTGACGTTGATCAGTTGCGCGTGAGCGACAAGGCCGAAAAAGGCCAACCCGAGGGTGGCCGCGAATATTAACTTGGATTGTGGTCGAAGTCTCATGTTGGTTGCTTTTTTTATTGTTTGGATAGAGATGCCGCGGAAGGCGGAATTCCTGCCGATGATCAACGTGCGCTCATGGCCCCAGTACTCAAGGGCGGCGGAGCCCATAATCCGCTGAGAGGAGCATAGGGGTTCACCCCCGTTTTCTCCTATGAAACCGGATGCTGACCGAGGGTGCGCGCGGGATTGCCGGCGACGATCGCACCGGGAGCCACATCGCGGGTGACCACGGACATCGCGCCCACAATGCAGTGTGCGCCCAAGGTGAGGCCAGGCAGCACGAAGGCGCGAGCGCCGACGAAAGCGCCGCGCCCGACCACGATGGACGCGGTTTGCAACGGAAGCTGGGGCTGCGTAAAATCGTGCGTGCCCGTGCAGAGATAAGCCTCCTGGGCGATGGTCGCACCTTCGTGGAGCACGATTCGGTCGAGCGAGTAGGCATTGGCGCGATCCCCAAGGCATGCGCGATGATGCAATACGAGGTTCCATGGCCGTTGGATGCGTGCGCGTTGATGCACAAAAGGAGTGCCGTGGATTTTCGTACCAAAAAGGCGCAGCACCAACAGTCGCCAGGGATTGAATGGCTTGGGCGTCCAGGCGCAGGCCAGCAACCACACGTAATCCCAAGTGAGAAGCGCGAATCGTTCGCGCAACGACCAGGGCGAGGCATACGCATCAGCCTGGGCATGGGTCTGCAGGTTTGGTTTCATGTTAGACGGAAGGGAGTGCGGCAAACCCCGTGAGATATTCTCCGGCGATCCGTTCGATTAAAAACTGGCGCGCGCGCAACTCAGCCGCGGCCGAGGCGGCTGTCCATGCCTCGCGACTGGTGGCTACGCTCACAAGTACCGCCGCGAGCCGCGCGGCAGCATCGGTCGCTGTGTGGTCGAAACGATGCGCGAACAAGCCGGTTCCGATGGTGTCGTCAAAGCACGCGAGGTTCGAGGTCACGACCGGACAACCGCGCGCAAGCGCTTCAAGCGGCGCGACGGGCGAAGCCTCGCCCTTCGCAGCGAGCGAAGGGTAGACAAAAACCGACGCGCTGGCGAAATGCGTGGCCAGCACGGCTTCATCGAACACGGGACCCGTGAACTCGACCTGCGCCCCATGGCGGGAGGCGAGTTCCTCGAGCTTGCGCTGAAACGCCTCGCCGCCGCCGCCAAAGCGCGGCTCGCAGGGGCCGACGATGCGAAACCGCAGTGCCGGTGCGGTCTTTTGCGTGAGCACGGCGGCTTGCAGCAGCAATTCGAGGCCCTTCTCCGGATGGATTCGTCCGACAAACAGCACGAGATTGGGATCGCGCACAACGGGTGTCGCCAGCGCCACGAGCGGCGGGAGAGGATTGGCAATCACGCACACGCGCGAACGGACGGAGGGAGCCTGGCGCACCATGGCATCCGCGATGGCTTGCGAGACGGTTTGCAGCCGGGCCGCCCGGCGGTAGAGGAACATCTGTCCCTTGGGGTAACGCTGCACGTGGACCCAGAGCGGCCCGTGGCGCCGGGGCGAAAACAGCAGGGGTGCCCAAAAGGTGTTGGTCACGACCACATCAGCCCGGGCCAGCCTTCGGGCGACGCGGCGCGTGTAAAGCAGGTCCCGCCACTTCAAGGCCAGGAGCGACGCTGGCGTATCTGAACCACGGATACGAATATGCCGCACGCCGCCAATGGTTTCGGTCGCCGGCAGGCCGTCGCAGAGCCGGGAATAATGGGTCACCTCGTGACCGCGCCGCACAAACTCCTGTCCGAGGGCGAACCAGATCTTTTCCACCGCGCCTCCACGCATCGGTGGAACGGGCAGAAAGGCACCCTGCACAATGGCAATTTTCATGACCGTGGGTGGGCGGGAACGGATTCTTGCAGTGCCGCAAGCAGGCTGCGCGCGGCGGCAATGATTTCGTAGCGCTGCTGAAAACTGCCACTGGCCGCCGCGCGCATGCGGCCACGCGTGCCGGCATCGAGCGCCTGCCAGCGGATCAATAATTGCAAAGTTCCTTCGGCGGTGTCGGGCGCGACCAACCCCGCGCCGTCCCCGGTAATTTCCCGCCAGATGTTCACCTGGTCGGAAATGAGCACGGGGGTTCCGCAGGCCAGGGCTTCGACCACGGCGATGCCAAAGTTTTCCTGGTGGGATGGCAGCACAAAAGCCTCGGCGGCCCGCAGGACTCCCCATTTTGCATCGCCGGTGAGCATCCCGGGCCAGTGCACCGAGCCCGTCGGGCAGGACGTGGCCGCGCGAACCTGGAGCTGGCGAAGGTAATCCGGGTCGGAACAGGGACCGGCTATGACCAAACACGGCAATGCAACGCCATAGGCGGAAAGTTCGGCGTAGGCATCGATGAGCAAATCCACGCCTTTTTTGGGATGGATGCGTCCCAAAAAGAGCCAGTAAGGGCGGAAGCGCAGCTCCGGATGTCCGTGGAAAAACGCTTCGCGCTGTGCGGCCGGATTATCCGGCGGTGCCGCGGAGCCGAATGCGACCACGCGTTCGCGGTAGGAACTGCCGGCGAAAGATTTTCGCGCGAGCTGTCGTTCTTCTTCGCAGGTGAAAAGAACCGCTGCAGCCGCCCGAAGGGTTCGGCGTTCAGCCAGCCACCAATAGAACCATTTCTTGATATGCTTGAGCGGATATTGCCGCTTGAACCAGGGATCGAGCATCCCGTGGGGAAAAACAAAACAGCGTGGTGAACCGGGCCGGGTGAGTGCCCGATAGGTCGCCAGTCCGTGATATTGCCACAACCCGTGCACGATCACGACGTCGAATCGCCGTGCCTCGGCCTTCAGCCACGGCAGGAGCCGTGGTGCATAACCGTAGCCAAGGCGAACCGAACCCAGTGGATGAACCGGAACCGGGATCGTCTTGAGAAAAGGTTCTCGCGGTGCATCGAGGCAGACAATCTCCGAAGGATGGCCCAGTGCGGCCAGCGCCGGAGTCAGCGACCGAATGCACGCCGACAATCCCCCGCGTGCAGGATTCATCGAGCAGGTGACATGGAGTATTTTCATGGGATTAGCAGCCTGTTAGCTGGCGATAGAGCGTCTCGTAGGCGTCCAGCATGAGCTTGGGCTGCCACCGGCGTGACTCGGCGAGCGCGAGTTCGCGCCGGGCGATTCGCTCCGGCCACGCGGCGGCAATGACACGCGCAGCACCCATGGAGTTCGCCGGGTCAAAATACACGGAGGAACTTCCACCAACTTCGGTCATGGGTGCGCGATTTGAGGCAAAAACCGGACAGCCGGATGCTTGGGCCTCGGCGATGGGCCACCCAAAACCCTCGTTCCACGAAGGAAAAACAAGGCCTTCGGCCAAATTGTAGAGCGCCTCTAGTTCGGGGTTCGTCACCCCGGATAAAACAACGGTGTGCTCGCTCACTCCCAGCTGCGACGACAGGGCTGCATGGGCCGCTTCGAGCGGCGGCCCGACCATCACCAGCTTTGGAGCAGGTGAAAGCAGGCGCCGGAGGTGGGCATAAATGACGAGCAGCCCGGCGCGATTTTTATACCACTGTCCGCCGCCGACCTGAAGGAGGAATCCCCCCTTTGTTGCATCGAGTAAGGCGGGATTGATGCCGGGTACAGTGGCAAGCCCAGCCAGCTGCGTGCGGGCGTTGGCCGGCGAAATCGGATGATAGGGGTGATTCAGCGAGTTGGCTATGACGGAGGCCCGCAGTGGCGGCAGCCCGGTCAGGCGCAGCACATCCGCGCGCGTCTGGTTGGAAACACAGGCAAGGTGCGACAGGTGGGCGAGGCTTCCGAGAATCCGTGCCTGATAGTGCCGGCCAATCCGGCTGATTTTTTGTTGGGGGATTTCACCCCGGGCCGCACGAACTTGCAGCAGATCATGGCAGGTTGCGAGCGTCGGAATGCCGCGCACCGAGGAACCGTAAACCGCGCCGGCGTGATCGGTGATGTGCACCACGTCGGGTCGCTCGGCGATTACCTGCCGGCGAAGTTGTCGCGGAAAAAGCACGAACTTGTCGAAGTATCCGAGGTATTTCGGGATGCCTCCATAGCGATAGCGTGGCGCGAGACGGGCAAGGCGCAGCGTGGGCGAGAGCACTGTGACAGTGTGGCCGCGAGCTTGCAGGCCGGTGCAAAGCATGGCGGTGAAACGTTGCATGCTTTCCTGCCGGTCTTCGGCGAGATTTCCGATCAACAGCACCTTCATTTTTGCACGGGCCGAAGCACGCTGGGCAAACGACGGCCGGATCGCGCGGGCAACCGGGTTAAGACGGGCTCGTTCACGGGCTTTTCGCTGGTGGGGACCGGGACGGAGTTGAGTGAACCGAGCAGCAGGCCGGCGCCGAGCACGGCAAAGCCCAGCACGGTCGGTGGAGCCCACTGGCCTTGGAGGATCGCCAGCGCCGTCGCGGCAAAAATCAGGAGCGGGAGCGCGTTGCGATTTTCCCGCAGTGCGCGCCAGGCCAGCAGCCCCAGCCAGCCTGTCAGGACGATTCGAAAAATGATGAACGCCGCGCCAATCACGGGCCCAAGTTCAAGCAGGACCTTGCCCCATTCCTCCTCGGCCAGCATAAACCCCACTTCGCCCGATGTCAGGCGGGCGCCGACATTGGACCCCGTCCCAATCCCATGGCCAAGGAAGGGGGCCACCCTTATAAAATAGAAGGGATTGGTGAAGCCGTTAACGGTGCGGTCCATCACGCCGTTCCAGGCTGCGCCCTTGCTGTCGCCCTCGGCCGTGTCCCAGCGCATCATGAAAACCGAAGTGCCTTCCTGGAAAACCGGGAGCTTGGACAACCCCGCACCGACGAGTGCGAGCAGCAGGAGCGGTCGCGCCAGCGACGAGAATTTGGCCGACGAGAACGGGAGCGCGATTAAGAATGCGAGCGCGACGACGGCCGTACCCAGCATCGTGGTCCGGCTGATCGAAACGGGAAGCCCGATGGCGATGGCGAGCCCACAGGCAATGAGCAAATACCAGGGCAGTCGTTTTGCCCCTGCAATCTCGTCGAAGAAAAATGCCGCGCAGAGGGGAAAGAATAATTGCGGCCCGGTAATAAACGCAAATAACCCGGGAGGGCGGATGCGTCCGTCCGCGCCGAAGATCTGGCCGACCTCGTCGTTGCCCACGCCACGGTTGATCAGCGCGTCCATCGGCGCGCGAAATTGTTGCACCATGATCAGCGTCATCGGGATGGCCACGACCAGGAGAAAGGCGCCGATGCGCTCGACATCGCGCCGGTCGAGTACGCGGCCCATGATCCAGATTAGCGGCAGGTGAAGATAATTGATCCGCAGTCCGTACGCGATGACGAGAAGGTTGGTGTGGCCACCCATGATGGAGGCCATCACCGACAGCCCGGCCAGCACGCCGATGACCATGACGAAGCGATTGGTGGGAAAAAGCCCGGAGGCCAGGGCCAGGGCGTAAATGACGAGCAAAACCGGGTCGCGAACGATCAGAAGCTCATCGGACATCGATGGGAGCACCCATTTGCGGAGCGCGCCCTCGGCAATGAGCAACACGAGGTAGAGCCAGATAAGGAGCTTGATGGAAAATTTCATCGACGGTGCGGTCAGTTTTTGGCGAGGGCCTGTCTCACGCAGGCGGCCAGCGTTTCCTCATAGTTTCCCCAGGAAAATTCGCTGGCGCGCAGCCGGGCCTGCCGCGACATCTCGGCCAGGCGGGCCGGTTCCCGGTGCAGGAGCTCCAGGCGTTCGGCAATCGCGGTGCTGTCGCGGATCGGCACGATGAACCCTTCCACACCCTCGTGGATCAAGTCGGGCCCGGCGGTGTGTGCCGTCGTTATGACCGGCAATCCCATGGCGAGCGCCTCCAACAGCACCAGCCCGAAACCCTCGAACAGCGACGGAAAAACAAACACATCGTGAGCGGCCATCTCGGCCAAAATTTCCTGGTGTGGACAACTGGGTATCCAGCGCACGGCACTCAGCTCGCGGTCGAGTGCGGGACACGGTTCGAGCGGTTTCTGCCCGATCACGGTCAAGGTCACGGCCGACTGGACTTCGCGGCAGGCGTCGAAGAGATAACTCAGGCCCTTGCGCTGGCCCAGGGAGCCCACGAACAACACGCGCAGTTTCTTCGAAGGCACAGGTGCCGTGGTCGGGGCGACGGGCATGAAAGAAGGAGAACCATAGGGCACGACCACAACCGTACCTTTGAAATCAGCGGCTTCGCCCAGTGTGCGGCGAGTATAGGAACTGGCCACAAACACCACGTCCGCGAGGGCCAGCTCGGTGTCCTTGCGGTCGGTCTTGGCCGGACTATCCTGATTGCCCGACAAGGTTGCAGCCCACTCGGGTTTTCGTTCCGCCTCGTCGAGCAGCAGCGTGCGCGCGGCGCGCCAGTATCCGATCGGCAGGTCGTAGAGGGTGCAAATGCCACGCCGGCGAGCCTCAAGGAATGAAGACTCGGCTCCGTCCTCATAAGCATAGACCGCGCGAAAATCGCCTTTGCTCAGCCGGCGGGCCACCGCCCGGTCCAGCGCCTGGTAAACGGCATCGATACTGAAGAGGCCGGTCTCGTGTTTCACGAGTCCGGGAAAGCCCAGCTTGGGTGCAAAAAGCCGGACGACTTCATGAAAGGGCCGGGTGTGGATCGCGGTCGATAGTTCGGAGGGATAAGCACGGCGACGAAGCTGACCGAGGACCTGGCCGGGCAGCATGCGTTCGAGCAAGGCCGGCGCGTGAAAGTTGAGGCAGGTCCAAAACTCTTCAAGCAGGCCGGCGCGAAACAACCCGAGCGCCGCGTGACGGACGTTGGCATTGCCGGTGGCATGGGCAAAAATGAGCATAAAGAAAAGGCGGACGCGGTCAGGATTGGAAAAAGTCGAGCCAGAGATCCGCCACGATTGAAGGCGCGAACTGTTCGTCGTAATTGGCACGCTGCCGCGGGCGGGAGGTGGTGCCGGCGAGAATGCGGTCGGCCATCGCGCGTGCATTGCCACCAAGCTCCGACAGGCTGGCGTCGGCTGCGGCGACCAGGCTATCAGCCGGCGACATTGCCAATTCCCGTGTGCCACCGCGATCGGTGGCGATCCAAGGGAGACCCGCCGACATGCCTTCGATCAAGCTTAGCGGCATGCCTTCGTTATGCGTGGAGAAGAGTACGATCGCGTCGAGGGCGAGGAGGGCTCGGGCGTGTTCCTCCGCGGAATGGTAGGCACCGTGATAGACAAGTCCGGGTTGTCCGGCGAAGCGCGACGGCGGATAAGCTTCACCTGCGCCGTGAATGTGCCACTCGATATCGGAGAGCGCGGCCTCATGGGAAAGCGCGAGGATTGCGTCGATACCTTTCTCGGGAATCAGCCGGCCGCAGAATCCGAAACGGAGCGGACGTCCCGGTGGGCGTCCGGTTATCCGACTGTGGTCGACCGGGCAGGCGGTGAAGTAGGGCAGAAACTGCGCATCGTCGCGGTCGACGGCCGCATTGAGCGCGGCGCACGTTGCGCGGCTGCAACCGACCAATAGCGGTGCGCGCTTCAACACGTTGCGAAAAGAACGCGACCAAGTGGTCTGCTCGTGCGCGTCCGCAGCATTGTGGTGGTGATGCACGACGCGAGTCCCCGGCCCGGCGGCATGCCACAAGAGCCGGGAGAGTCCGCTCTGTCCGTTCGTGTAGATTACATTCCAAGATCGATCTCTGCTGCAGCGGACTTCATTTAGGAGCCAGATAATTTTCGAGATCGACCCGGCTGACCCGCGCGGACGCCCGAGTTCGCGGAAGCTGATCAGAGGATGATCCAGCTCGCGGCGCAACTCTGGGCCGAGTGAATTGCTCGTTGTGAGGAGGCGGACCGTATGCCCGCGCGCCGCGGCTGCGGCTGCGAGACTGCAGACATGGCGCTCAATGCCGCCATACGCCGCCATTTGCGGCGCGTAGAAAAGAAAATTCATGAACTAAAAGTGGCCGAGTGGGGGGACGTAAGCTCCAGGGATTCCAGCAAGGCATCCGCCGTTCGTGGTAGGGCTGACGCGGATGACCGCCGGCCAGCGAGCCAACGGGCGGTGCGGACATCATCAAGTCCGGCCAGACGATCGAGCAGGGGATCGAACGCGACCGGCGAGGGTGGGGACATGCCCCGCAACTTCCAATCGTCACGCGGCACCAGGACCGGCAGGCCGTGATCGAGCATGGCCGCCGCGGCGCCACTTTTGCCAATCAGAGCCCACGGATGTGATGCGATGCCGAGATCAGCGGCGCGTAGCAGATGTGATACGGTCGCAGTATCCAGCTCGCCGGTCACTTCAACCTGGACGCCTTGTTGGCGAAACCGATTGAAGATTGCCGGGGCGTCGGAACCGACGCGACCAATCGCGATAAGGGCAGGGGGGCGGCCGAGGCGGCGCGCGGTGGCGAGCAGCCAGGCGACCGTGGCGTCTGGCTTCCACTGCGGATGAAGCGTACCGAAAGTGAGAGCCGCGAATGTCGAGGCGCCGATGCGATTGGCTGAAGCGGGCAGCCACCAAGCCAGCGACGTTATGTTGCTCGAATCGTCCGAGATCGGAACATTGCCGAAAAGCCCAAGCACACTGACTTCGAAGCCTTCGCGCATGAGGGCATGCTGATACGCGGCATTGGAGGTTTGCATGCAATCCGGATCGAGTTGTTCGAGCAGACACAATATGCCCCGGCGCTGTAGCCACCCGATCGCGCGAGCGCGCCAGCTGGCCCCGACCTCGAGTCCAAGCCAAAGCTCATGCAGCATTACGTGGCATCGCGGGCCACGAAGGTCCGGTGCGTTCTGGAGCAGTGCGGCTGGCAGGAAACCCCGTGGATGAAAGCCATAGGCCACGAGCTGCCAGCTCACCCAGTCCGGGGCAATGCGTCGCAGGTACTGAATGGCGCAAGTCAGACGGCCCGGCCAGGGATCGGTGGCCGGTAGCCGGATGAGGCGCACATTGTCCGGGGTCATATCGGTCACCTTTGGAATGTGAGGATCGTGCAGGGCGATCACGGTGCAGCCATGACCACGTGTGGCGCATTCGCCCGCGAGCCGGCGGGTGTAGTCACCCACGCCGTCACGGCCCGGTTCGAGCGATGTGCAGATAAATAATAGTTGCATGGGCGGAAAATCAGCCGCGCCCCTGGGCGAAGGTGTGCACAATGAGTTGTTGCAGGCTGCGGCCGGCGGAGCCCCAGTTGAGGCGTGCGTCGTAATCTGCGCGCGCGGCAAACGCGGCGCGGGTGTAGGCTTGCGGCGATTGCCATATCTCGATGATCGATGCGGCCGCGGCCGGAGCGGAGAACGGCCGCCTGGATAGCCAGCCATTTACACCATGGCGCACGATTGTCGGAATGCCTCCAACATCCGCGGCGAAAGCCGGCACGCCAAACGCGGCGGCCTCGCAAAGGGCAAAGCCATAAGCTTCGGCACGCGACAAAAAGACCAGCAAATGTGTGTCTCGCAGCAGGGTATGAAGCACTTTTCGGCCGGCAGCTATGCTGTGGTCCACGAAACCGTGAATGCGCACCAGAAAACGATCGGCTGGTTCAAGCACCGGCGTGCAGCCCACGATGTCAAGGGTTGTGGCCACGCCGCGCGTCCGCAGTTCACGGACGAGAGCGAGCGTCTCGGGGCCGCCTTTTCGTTCCCATTCCTTGCCCCAAAAAAGCAACCGCAGGGGATCGCGGGGCCGGGTCGCGATCCAACCTTCCACTTCACCGCGGGCCGGCACTTCCATCAGGTTGGCTCCCAATGGAATCACCGCCATTTGGTGGGCCGGTACACCGTAGTCCCGCGCTGCCTCAGACTTCGCCCAGTCCGACGAAAAAATAGTGAGGGTATTGTTAAGCAGGCTCACCCGATCGACCTCATCGACGTGGCGGCGGCTGCGGTCACACAGGGTCTCCAAGCCAAAGTAGGCGCCGATCCACGAGCGCTTCGTGGCATCGAGATAAGTGAAGACCGGAATGCTGGCAGGCAGATAGGTATACACCGGTACCCCGGTTCCCGGGCAGAACACCGCATCGCAATCGCCTTGGGCGAAACGCTCGGCGATGCGCCGGGCCGCACGGCGAAGAATCGCGGGCTCGATTTGCAGGTAATGTGTTTTGCGCCCGAGCCGCTTGTGCAGTTGATGGAGCAACCGCAACCGAAACGGGCAATCGAACAGGATCCGATCGAGCACGGCTATTTCCACGCCCGTTGCCTCGAGCGCGTTGCGACAATTCCAAACTAAACCCGACCAATGATGATGATCATCCGCGCGGTCGGCACAGGTGTAGAGTAGTTTCATGAATGATGAGCGTCGGGATCAAGCCCGGCGGTAAAAGCGACCAACCAAGCCGGCCAGGGCGAGAGTGGCGCGACGCCACGCCGTGACGTGGGTCGGAAAAATGAGCAGGGGCGCGGCCGCATGAATCCAGAACTCCCGATCCGCCATGGTCGGGGCCCGGCCGGCAAGCGCTGCGCCGATAAATTTTTTTCGCCAGGGCTTCTCCGGCCCCAGCGCATGCGACATGGTCCAGCCGCCTGGACGAAAATCCATGCCTTCCGCGCCCATGATTGAAACCGGCGCGGCCGCGGTCATGACGGCGATGTTGAGCGCATCCTGGTCGGTTTTGTTGAAGGGGTAGGCGGGAGATTCCATCTGAGGCTGAATCGCGCCGAATGAAAACATCGAGCGTTCGAGTCCGCCGATTTCTTCGCCGACAAGCGCCATGGCTTCATGCCACTCGTGGAGAAATTCCTGCTGTGTGCGCGACAACCCGATGAAGCCGCCGTTGACATAGAGCGACGTTTCACGGAGCACCTGCCGATGCCGCCGGGCCAGACAGCGACGCCAGGCGCCACGACGCGGGTGTGACTCCGGCATCGGTGAATTGACGTCCTCGACCAGTGCGACCCCATAGTCCGCCCATTCCTCGAAAAAGGACCAAGGCGCCTTGATGACGATGTCGGGATCAAAGTAAAAAAGCCGATCCGCTGCCGGATAAAGGTTTGCCCAGACGTGGTGGAGAAACTCCGGTTTGTAGTTGGTCAGGTGGATCGTCGTCTCGAGTGCGACAAAGCATACTTCAACCGATCCAAGTTTGTGTGCTGCCGATGCCCACGGCGGCACCGGGCCGCGATGTCCGCAGACCACGGTGCCGTCAAATCCAGCCGCGCAGAGGGAGTTGATCAAGGCGGCGGCACCGAGATGATAATCGCCTTCAAAAAGTGTGACGACGACCGATTTCATGCGGCTGGCTCGGCCTGAAAGAAATGCCGGTGCAACTGGGCAAAAAATCCCTCCGGGCTGATCCATTGCTCGAAAAGCGCGCGCGCCAGGCGTTGTTTCGCCGTGAATTCATCTGGGGAAACGTGAGCGTGATGGTCACGCAGGATACTGCCGATGCGTCGAAGGTCCGACTCTTCAACCCAGACGCTCGTCTTTTTCCAATCGACCAGCCAGTCATAGGGCAGGACGCATTGGGTGTTCACAAAGATCGGGATGCGCCCAAGGCTGATCGCCTCGTAAAATCGAATTGAACAGTTGGCCAGGCCACGGACGCACACCGCGTAGTCGGCGCCATTCAGGTTCTCGACGAACTCGGAGCGCTGGCGCACGGCGGACTCGGGCGTGCCGCCGGGCTGCAGCACTCCCCAGCGGTTGAAGGCAAATTGATCTCTCACGATAAAACGGGTTTGAATTCCACGCGACCGGCGCAGGGCGCGAAGGGCCATGACACGCGGCGCATGTGCGATCAACCGGCGGCGGTGTCTCAATGCCTTCATGAAGTAAGCGCCATAGCGGATGGTTTCCTGAATGGTGTTCGCGGATAAACGGCAACCCAGTGGCGGGGCATAGCCGCAGAAACTCACGCTGGGCACGGAGGTTTTCTCCCGCGGGCGCATGACGCCGGCATGATGCAGCGCGAGAAAATCCTGGCTGAATGTCGGGATCGAAAATTCATTAGGCCGGCGGGTGTCGCGATAAATCGAAAAACGAAAAACAATCGCATGGGCTGGCCAATCGATGGCCTCATCATGGTCCGAATCAAAAAAGATAACGATTTTCCGCCCCAGGTTTCCGGCGGTAAAGATTTCGTTGTCGGCAAAGGCCCGGGCGGTGGGATTGCCACGGGTTAATTTCCACGGAATGGACAAAATGAAGACGTCCGCTTCCGCCGGCCGAGCCACCAAGATATAGGCCGTGGGGTGGCCAGAAGCCCATTTTGAAAACTGCCCGCGGTGCAGGGACGCGACATCTTCCGGTGGTACGCCCCACCAAGGGGCAAGAAATGGGACGTGACTTCCTTCGCCCTCGTAGCGGCGGGCATACAGCTTGAAGACCTGGCTCATGGCTTTAGCAGGCTGTTGATCAGTTCGCGGGCCTCGGCTTCGCCTTCACGATGGGCGCGGGCGATCTTCCGGTTCAGGCCGCGGAAGCGAAGGGCTTTCAGATGATAGATCACGCGGTCGAGCCGGGATTCGCGCCACGGTGGCACGCCCCAGAGGTAATTGATGACCATGGCGCTGCCGGCCGCGACCTTGGCGAGCATCACAACATAGTCCTCGGTGAGCCGCCGGTTTGGCATCAGATGCGTGAGCTGCAACGAGCGGAACTGGCCGGCGCCATGGCCGTTTTTAACGATGAAAAAAACCAGGTCGGTGTCGTCACCACGGAAGAAGCGGTCGGCCGTCTCGCCGACGAGCTGACGGCGCGGGTCGTGTTCGGCGAAAGCAGCGTAGGCAAGGGCGCATTCGAGCCGCACGAAAAGACCGGCGCCCGGCGGCACGACGTCGAGCGTGTTGCTCCAGCGGTCCGTGGAAAAATCACAGCAGGCCATCCGTCCGAGATTCTGCGCAATCTGCGGCGTCGGGGCCGTTTCGCACTCCGGCAGGATGCTGGCGGGGCCCCAGCAGCCGAGCATCGGCCATTGGGCGGAAAGCGCCAGGCCCCGTTCGAGGAAATCCTGCGCCGGCACATTGTCATCGTCGAGAAAAAGCAGGACCGGCGCCGTGGCGGCCGCGATCGCGGCGAAACGCGCCCGCAAAAGCCCGGAGATATCGAGGCGAATTATCCGGCACGCGAGACCAGTGCTGCCAGCCAGGTTGGCGGACAACCGGTGATCGCTCGCGCTATCCACGATCAACAGCTCCCAGTTTTCACACGGCAAGGTCTGCCGGGCCAGGGCCTCGAGCACGCGATCGAGATAGGCCCGGCGCGGATTACGCGTACAAATTGCGACACTGATGAGCATGGACATTGATGACTACGGTTTCCGAACGGATCGGACGGATTTCAATCGGCGAAAGACCTAACAGGCTGTTGAAAAACTCTGCTGAGCCGCCTTGCGGACAGCGCTTTCTGGCGCAACCCGAAGGGCGACACCGCTTTGAGCCGGGAGCCGCGTTAGAGCTGCCGGGCAAGGCCTTTGGGCATTGCACCGGCAGCTCTGCCTCGCTCGCGGCTCAAATCGTGTGTTGCGTCGGCCAGCATAGTTTTTCAACAGCCTGCTAGACCCTGCTCAGCAAAGCTCTTTCCCAGTCTCGGCGAGCTCCGCCCGCACAATCAGCTGGCAGGCGAAAAGCGCGGGGAAACGCCACGCACACCACGGCAGGAGCTGGCGCCGCATGCGCGCCGGCATGCGTCGGTACTCATGCATCCATTTGCCGGCCGACCCACCCACGGAATTTACGACAAAACCCGAGCGGTCAAAAAGTTCCCGCACTGTCCTTTGGGTGAACCATCGGAGATGCGTTGCATCCATGATTCCACTCTCGCTGTAATTGAACCGGCCAAACAACAGGCGCGCCCGGACAGTCCAATTCGCGATGTTGGGCACCGACGCGACCACGACTCCGCCCGGTTTCAGTGCTGGCCTGATCAGTCGCAGCATCGCGGAGGGATCGGGCAAATGTTCCAGCACATCGGCAAATACGATTGCATCAAATTGACCAAGCGTCGCGAGCAACCCGGATGTGAGATAGCCGCTGTGCACCTCAATGCCGCGTTCCCGGCAGATGGCTGCGCGGCCTGCGTTGGGTTCAATTCCCACCAAGGTGGCGTGACGATGCTCGCGAATCAGCCGTGAAACCGAGCCCGTGCCACAGCCGACGTCCAGGACCCTGGCTCCGAATGGAATGAATGACCCGATCAGGCCGGTGGATTCGTCCGCCTCGTAAGTCTGGCCATCATAGCGCCCCGGGGTTGGTGAATGGGCCAGGATTCCGTCCGCATTCAGGTCGGGATCGCGGTCAGCAAAGGCCGGTGAACTCGGTGTCATGGAAATTAAATGGTGTTCAAGGAGAGACGGGAACGGTGCATTGCCTGCCGTCGGGCGGAAAAAAAAGACCGGATCGCCACCTCGCTCCGTCCGTCATGGTCCTTCAGACTGTGGATGATCCCGTGACCCGCCTGCGCAAGCGCATCCGGCGAATCATAGAGACCTTTCCATTTGGAGGCAAAAAGCCGCGAGGGCCCCGACGTATAGTGGATTTTAAGCCGCAACGCATAAGTGATCAGGGCCATCAATATGTCCTCGCCAAAATCGATGTGCAAAAAGTCCCGTGGTTGCGCGAAAGCGGAATCGGCGGAGAGTCGGCGGAGAAACTCCGGCGAGAGCGCATAGGCTCCGCCCTGGCACCAATCACCCAAGGCATAACCGTTTTGGCTTGCCCGGTTGATCAGACGGCGGATTCGCCGACGCCAGCCCCAGAACGAAAAAATCAGCTTTTTTCGTTCCCGGTCGTGCGATACCCGCTTCGACCGCCAGTATAGCCGGGTGGTGACGATGTGTCCGGGCGGAACGGGCAGTCCGGTCACGGAATCAAAATTTCCCAAAATGCCGATGGTGGGATCGCCCGCGAAAGTGTCCGCGATCTGGGTCGCATAGGGATTGATCACCAAGGCGTCGGAATCCAACCGCAGGACACCGCAGCACGGAAGATTCCGCGCAATCCAAAGCAGGGCATCCACCAATGCCATGCTCAAGCCGCCGGACCACCAGTGGCCTTCTCCCTTTCGCGCATTCGGCCGCACGGTCGTCACAATTGACCGTGCGCGCCCGGCCTGCTCGAGGGCCGCAGCGTCATTACCATCATTGATGACGACAGCGGAAAGAGGGAGGTCCGTGTAGGCCGCGCAGGCTTCGAGCAAGTCGGAAATTCGTGCGATCTCCACCTCGCCCGGGCCGGCAGGGATGAGAAGGCAGAGCGGCAATGGCGCCTGGGCTGACTGAGGGGAAAAAACAGACATGACTGGAAAAAGTCTTAGACGCAATCTTAGCGCCCTTGTCCGGGCCGAAGCCCGTACGCAATGGACGCCAGCCAGTAACACGCCACGCGCGGGGAGCGACGGACGAGCCAGGCGTGGTAAAAGTGATCCCGGGCAATGCGTGGTGCCGCGCGCAGGAAGATACGTCCGGCGGAAATCCACGCCTCGGCGGTGATGCGCCGCCGGAGTTTTGGCGCAATCACGTTCCAGTCCAGATGCTGCTGGAGCACCTGGGCGCTGGCCAGGGCCATCGGGCCGGCATGCGTGGTCAGCGCGGTCGCATGTTTTCGATAGAGACAAGTGTTGCGACCGGTGAAGGCAAAGACCGCTCCGGCGCGCGCGCAACGCAGCCACATCTCACGGTCCTCGACGTAGCGGTAGTCAGGATTGAATCCGTGCACCCGCGCCCAGAGTTTTTTTTTCAACAAGACGGAAGAAGGCTGCACGATGTACTCACCCAGATAAAGGGAACGCGGATAGTCGCGGATGGCCGCCATTGAGGGCGCGCGGATTTCAAGCTCTTTTCCCGACTCGTTCTCGAACAGCACCGAACCGGCGTGCACCAAATCAGCGGTGGGCCGTTGCTGCGCACAGGCCACGAGGTCGGCCAGATGATCGGGCGTCCAGAGATCATCGCTGTCGAGCAGGGCGATCCATTCCCCATGGGCCGCGGCAATCCCGGTGTTGCGCGTCGCTGGCAGGCCCTGGTTTTTTTCATGACGCTGGTAAAGGACGGATTGCTCCACGGTTTGCGCGAAAGCATGGACGATGTTTTCGACGGTTTCCTTCGAGCCATCCTCGGTCACAATCAGCTCCCAATCGGCCATGGTTTGTTCGCGGACGCGAGCGAGTGTGGCCGGCAGGTAACGCGCCGCATTGTAGGCGGGAATGCAGATGGTGATGAATGGTTTCATGCGGCGCGGACCTGCGCCGACGGTGCGGTGCGGCCGATTTGCTCGTAAAGCGCGAGATGTCGGCGGGCGATGACGGGCCATGCGAGCGTCTCGACTGCGAACATACGGGATGCCGCCGCGATGCCGGCCCGCCACGCCGGTTCGGCGACGTAGCGTTCGCAGAGGGCTGCCAGCGCTGCAACGGAGTGATCAGTCGCTAGTGGATAGACGGTGCCGGCGCCATAGTCGCGCACGCCGCCGCGGTCGGTCGTGACGATGGGCAGGCCGCAGGCGAGCGATTCGACGATGGCGTTGTTGGCCGTGCAGTCCTTGAACGGCGTGAGATGACAGGTGGACTCCTGGTAAAGCCGGCGCAGGGTTTCATCGTCGACCCGGTCATGCCAGCGGACGCCGGGCAACGCGCGCACCGCCGCAAGGTCGGGCCCGTGCCAGGCGGCATCCGGCACGACAAAGTCGAAGCGCCAGTCCGGATGGCGCCCGGCCAGTTGCAGCACCGTGGCGGCCGTGAGTGGAAAATCGCGCAAGAAGCGCCCGACGACCAGAATCGATGGTGCGATGGGGACTGCCCCCGGATGAAAAAAGTCCGTGTCAACGCCGTGCTGGATGACGACGGTCTGTCGCGCGCCCCACGCGCCGGCGAAAAAATCCTGTTCGCGGGCGGTGAGCAAAACCAGCGTGTGCACCCGGCCGGTCCTGGGCGGAGCGGCCTCCCGGACCGAGGACGGCATGTGCAGGGTGGCGATTACAGGTTGTTTTCCGGGCGGCAGTGAGAGATAGGGCGCATGGTTATCGCCCACGATAAAATGCACCGCGGCCAACGGGGACGTGGCCAGCGCCCAACCCGCTTCCAGCTCGGTGAACGACTGCGACTGGTTGCGCGTGGGCCAGCGGCGCAACAAGCTCCACCCCTTGCCGATGAACCGGCGCATGCGCGTGTCCGGTGTATCTATAACACGAATACATGGCTCATCCCGCATGTAACGGGCGAGCTGGTGGCAGCCCGAGTAGTGGCACTGGCCTCCAAGCCGATCGGCCACCAGCAGATAGCGGGCAGGGAAGGACGGCACCGTGACTTTGGGGTTGGAAAAAATGCGTCCGCTGGAAAGGGCGAGGTGAGGGACGAGCGCGACGTCGCCTGGGGTGAGGCGCCAGGCGCGCCAGAGCAGCCGGGCACTCGTCCGGGGGTCGGTTGCGCGCAACAGGCGGCCTTCGCTTTTCAAGCTCCGGGCAAGCAGTCGGCGACGGACGGCGGCGGGCACCGCGGCAAGGTAAAAATATTTCTCGTAGAAGCGCACCACCTGCGTCGCGACGAGCAGCGTATTGGCCATCGTGCTGCTGGCGTGCTTGGCATAGTGGCACGTCAGGGCGGGCTCGATCACGAACCGTCCGCCAGCCAAGGCGGCGCGCAGCCAGTAGTCGCGATCCTCACCCACGCGAAAGTCGATGTCGAAGGAGCCGGTACGGATCTGTATCTCGCGCGAAAGCAGCACGCACGAGCTGGTGAAAATGACGCTTTCATCGAAGAGCGTCGCGACGGGATCAATCTCAAGTCTCGCGGGCGGGCGGACTTCTCCGATGGTTTGTTGCGTCGCCAGGTCGAATCGCTGCACTCCCATGGCCACGAGGCTGGCGCCGGCCGCGAGATGTCCGGCTCCGCGCTGCAGGTGATCGGCCGACCACCAGTCGTCGGCATCGAGGAAGGCGATGGCGTCACCGGTCGCGAGCTGCAGTAATCGATTGCGCGCGGCGGCCACGCCCTGGTTGGTGCCAAGATTTTCATAGCGCATGGCTTGGGATCCAGCTGTTGCCGCCGCGTTCACGATCGCCTTGGTTCCGTCGTCCGAGCCGTCCTCGACGACCACAATTTCCCAGTCGTCGTGGGTTTGCGCCTGCACGCTGGCGATGGCTTTGGCCACGGTGGGCGCGGCATGGTAGGCCGCAATGAGCACGCTGATTTTCATGTTCGTCCCTCGGCAAAGGCCAGCCAGGCGAGGCTGCGCTGGATCGCGGTCGTAAAGTTTACGAGCGGATGGTAGTCCAGCCGCTGCATCGCGCGGTCCGACGGCAATTGCCACAAGCATTGTTGGAGCAACGCGAGTTCCTGGGTCAGGCGTGGCTGCGGGGCATCTGACAGCCGCCAGCGGTCAGGAGTTGGAAAGGCGGGGGTGAGGGTGGCGGCCAGACGCTTGGCCATGGTTTTTAAACGCGCGGGCATGACTGGCAAAACGGTTTGCCCAACCCGGCCCGCAACGAGGCGCGAGATCCGCTCCTGGGTTGTGCGGTGGAAAACGGGAACCGACGCGAGGCGGTGGATCGTGGCGGGATCAATCCCGAGCGAGGTGGCGACGATGCGATAAAATTCGAACCAGGTGATGCGTTCGCCATCGCCGACAAGGTAGGCGCCTGCCGCGTGCGATCGGGCGGTAAGAGACTGGGCGATCGCCTCGACAAGATTATCCACATACAGGCTGTTGCAGATGCCACTGCCGTCATTGAGGAGCCAGGCACGGCGCTGGCGCAGGTCGGCGGCGAGATCGGTGATCCAGCGCGATCGCGGTCCAAAGACGATGCCCGGCCGCAGGGCGAAGCCCTCAAGTTCGTGCTGGGCGCAGCCGCGAAAGAACGCCCGCTCGGCCCGCACCTTGGCATTGTTGTAGTCCATCGCATGGTGGCAGTGGAGAGGCGTGTCCTCGGTGGTGTCCGGCTCGGGAGCCTGTCCATGCACGGAGGCGCTGCTCAGGTAAACTATGCGTTTCACACCGGCTGCGGCTGCAGCCGCACACAACACCGCGGGCATCGCCTCGATCTGGCGTGGATCGCCCAGGCTCGCATGCACGACGGCGTTGCAACCGGCGAGCGCGGCGGAAAGCGACGGGACGTCGAGCGCATCGCCGATGCGCCAGTCCAGTGCGAAGCGGGCTGGCAGGGCCAGGCTTGAGGCGCGACGAACGACCGGCACGACGGTGTGGAGGCCGCCGAGATGAAATATCTCGACGAGGCGTGTGCCGATAAACCCGTTGGCTCCAATGATGGCGACGATCATGGGTTGACGGCCCGGAGGCAGGCAGTGGAAAGTTCGGCCGGGCTGAACCACGGTTGGTTCAGCAGTTGCCGGCGGGCGTAGCAGGCCTCGATGAGGCGCAGGGCGCGCACACCCTCCCGTCCGCCAATGAGGACGGGCGTGCGGTTGTGCACGGCAGTGACGACGTGCTGTAGTTGCGCGATGAAACTTTGTGGATTGGTGGCGGCGGCCGTGCCATCGGTTCCGCGCAGCGTGCCTTGGAGCGCGAAGGGCGCACCGTCGAGTGTCATGCTGAGGCCGTTCGCGTCGTTCACAGTCCAACTGGCATCGCCGTGTTCGAATTCAAACTCGTAGCGCTGGGTGGTGGCCCAGTCGCGGCTGAGCTGTACGCGGCCCCTGGTTGATCCAAAGCGAAGCGACACGCGGGCGTTGGCCTCCAGGCCGCCCATGACATCATCAGCATACGAGAAGTCGTCCGGGTCACCCAACCACCAGAGCAGGAGGTCGAACACATGCACGCCGATGTCCAACAGTACACCGCCCGGCGTTTCTTTTTTTTTGAAAAAGGCCGGCGATGTGGCCGGCCAGGTGAACGGCCCGCCCTCGGCGATCGAAAAACTTTTCAGTGCGCCGAGCGGACCGGCGGGCCCGCAGAGGAATTTTAAATAATGGCTCGACGGGAAAAAGCGTTTGTAGTGGCCAACGGCGAGTATCTGGCCCGCGGCTTCGGCCGCGCCGATCATCTGCTCAGCCTCGGCGCTGGTGGCGGCCATCGGCTTTTCACAAAGTACATGCCAGCCTCGCGCCAGGGCCGCGAGGGTCTGCTCAGCGTGCCAGCGTGGTGGCGAGGCGATGATCGCCAGGCAGACGCGTGGCGTGTCCACTTGCGCCAGCGTGGCGGCGCCCGGGACATGGGGAAAAAACTGTTGCAGACGCTCACGTGCGGCCTCAACCGGGTCAACCAGCGCAGCCACGCGCAGCAGCCCGTCGGCTTCGAGGACGCGCAGCGCGGGAGCGTAGAAAAGCTGGCTGACTGCACCGCAGCCAACGAGCACGATGGGAAGAGGAGTCATCGGTTTAATCAGGAACGCAGCAGACCTGCGGCAAAAACGGCCTGTATTCTTTCGGGGCTGAACTCGCCGCCCGCCAGGTGGCGGGCCGGTTTGCTGCGCCGTTGCCAGGTGGATTCACTGCGCAGGTCTCGCGCCCAGGCAGCCAGACGAGTCAGCTCCGCTGAAGTGAAAAAATCCGCATATCCGTCGCGCTGCGCCCACTGGCCGACGGCGCTGTCCAGTGGCGCAACGATGGCGCACGGCAGGCCAAGTTGGGCATACTCGACAAGTTTGCTGGGAAAGCTCGTGGCGATCCACGGCATCTGCTCCAAAGTGTCGGAATAGGAAACCAATACACCCGCCGCCTCCCGGGCGAGATGGGCGAGCGCCTCGCGGTTGGTGGGGAAAGGCTCAATGTGCGCGATGGGGCAGGTGTGAAGGAACTCCGTCAGCGCGGGTGTTTTGCGGGTGAGCAACACGAGGCTCGCTCCGGCCTCCCCCAGGGTCTGCGCGATTTTGCGCAGCAAGGAGAACTGTGCCGGCCAGATGAAACCGGCTAGATAGACGCGTGGGCATCCGGCGAAAGCGGATTGCCAGTTGGCAAATTGTGGCCGGCTGGCGGGAATTGGGGGAAGCACCCGCTGGACGGCCGCGGGCAGACCGTAAGCGGCCGCCAGCTCGGGTGAGACGAACCAGCAACGATGGGCCTGGCGCAGCATCCACGCATGGCGCCGGTGCAGCCGGTTTTTGTCGGCCGGATCGGTGGCGAAGGCGGCGGCGTCGTCGTGGACGAGCAGGGATAACGGCGCACCACACCGCCGGGCGTAGCGCGCGGCGATCTCCGGATAAAAATCATCGTGCGCCGCGAGGTAACCCAGTACCGCGTCGGGCGGGTTATTGGAAGTAAGATGCTGGCATTCGCCGGCGAGCAACCACGTCCGCACCGTGCGGGAAACCGGCAGGTCGCAACGGAAGGGCGGCCACCAGATGCGCCGCAATGGGAGCGTTCGCACCATCCAGTTAGCATTCAGGCAGGCGGTGGAGTCTTGACCGCCTTCGGCAATGATTGAGATCTGCCAGCCGGCAGAAGCGAGCCGCTGGAGATGGCGGAGAATGATCACCGGGCTGCCGGTGCCCTCGGCGGGTGTTTGTCCAATATAGAGGAGATGCGGCATCAACGGAAGCGGACTGGCGATTGTACGGGAGCAGTCAGGGCGAAACGCAGGGCGCGCCAACTGGCGACGTTGCGTGGACTGAGGCACACGGCGCGCCAGCCGTGGCTGACGGCAACGCGGCGAGAGCCATAAGCGAGGGAGGAGCAGGCCCATTCGCGGGCGTGGCGCACCGGATCGCCGTGCGCAGACGTGTCATCGGGAATTTGCTCCGGGGTGAATGGCAGGCCGCGCGCGGCGTAGGCCTCGCGCATCACCGTGAGTTTCACCGCGCGGCGTCCGGCGTGCTGGTTGAAATTGATGCTGCCAGTGTGCACGCGATAACGGAGCAGCGGTTCGGCGTGATTCGCCAGCGTGCCGATGCGGGCGAGTCGGAGATAGAGATCGAGATCCTCGAAATATTGCGCATCCCGCTGGAAAACCCGGTAGTCGCCCGCCGCCCGCACTGCGCTGGCGCGAAACATTACGGCCGGATGAATCAGTGCGCCGCCGTCGCCGCTCAGCAACAAGTGCTCGATCTCCGAGTGGAGCAATGGTCTGGGGCAGGGTTGGACCGATCGCCCTGCAGCATCCATGAACGTGACTGCGCTGCCCAGGGCCACGAGGCTGGGATCGGAGTGGAAACGGCCCAGTTGTCGCGCAAAACGTTTCGGCGCCGACTCATCGTCGGCATCCATCCGTGCAATGAACCATCCGCGGGCGACGGCGAGTCCATCGTTCAACGCGCCGACGATCCCTGTGTTCGGACGTGTGATTACGCGCAGGCGCGGATCGCGTGCAGCGTGAAGGCGCAGTATTTTCAGCGACGTATCCGTGGATCCATCATCCACCGTGATAAGTTCGAAGTTCGCGAAGGTCTGCGCAGTGATGCTGTCGAGCGCCACTTGGAGATAGCGGTCGGCGTTGTAAACTGGCATGACGACACTGATGATAGGCTTGTTCGCAGTCATGGATTGGACTCGGCCCAGTGCAGGAACGCGGAAATATCCGGCTGCGTGAACCACGACTGGGCGGCGCGCAGGCGCAGCTCCTCCCAATTCCACCACTTCAGGGCGAGAAGCCGCTGGATGGCGTCGGCCGGGAACCGAAACCGAATGAGCTTGGCGGGAACACCTCCAACGACGGCATAGGGTAGCACATCTATCGTCACCACGGCGCCCGCGGCAACAATCGCACCGTCGCCGATGGTGACGCCGTCGCGGACAAACACATTGGCGCCGAGCCAGACATCATGGCCAATCACGATGGCCTTGCGCTCCACGGCATAATCCGACTTGGCAAAGGAGGTACCGCATTGCCGGCGGGTTGAATAGAACACGGGCGCGGTGGAGGCCAGGTCCATCGGATGGTCACCACAGCCCAGAAGCGTCCGTGGACCGATGGAGGCGAAACTACCGACGGTCACATCGTTTAGATAGGCCTCGCGGGCAACATAGGAATAGCGCCCGATTCGCACCTCGTTCAGCACGCATTTAGATTGGATCGAAACAAAATCTGCCAGCGTGCAATGGAAGATCTCCACATCCTGTTCCACGACACAGCGGCGACCGACGGTCGTCTGCCCGAGCCGGGAGCGGTGACCAATAATCACGTCGTCATCCAGGCGTGTTTCCGTTCCGAGCTGGGCGGTAAAGATCCGGCATTCCCGGCCAATGCTCACACCCGGCTCAAGCTTGCAGCCTTGGTCGAGGTAGCTGGTTTTG
>Ga0210398_10000333_pt1 | contig 56139 bp, 50 predicted proteins | sample IncBWC4OmetaG_FD_161047 | JGI IMG/M metagenome (GOLD analysis project Ga0210398, IMG submission 161047) | Forest soil microbial communities from Barre Woods Harvard Forest LTER site, Petersham, Massachusetts, United States - Inc-BW-C-4-O | ecosystem: Environmental > Terrestrial > Soil >...
GGCGTAGTAGCCGGGGTGAGCGGTTTCGTTCGCGTGGGAGAAGGGCTGTGTGTAGAGGTCGCGATTGAGGTGCGGGCTGACGGTGAGTTCACCGGCGAAGGGGAGGACGGGGATATCGCCGTAGAGTGGGCAGCCGGCGCCAGAGATGTGGGTGAGGGAGAAGCCGGTGATGCGGTTCTTGCTGGAGTCGTACCAGGCGTCGGGGCCGGTGTCGGGACTCCACTGGATCATGCCGTGGGGGAGCGTCGCGCCGGGAAAAGTGTTGCCGCCGCCGGCGGTTCCGATGAAGGGATCGACGGAATCATAGGGCGCGGTGGCCGGCGCAGAGTCCTGGGCCGAGGTGATGGAGGCGAGGAGGAGAAAGAAGATTGCCGCGGCGAGGCGGACGGTTGGCATGGGAATCATAGTAGAGCCGGTTTCATCGATCCGTCTGCGGCCTGGCTATGAATCGTGAGTTCCGCTTCGGCGGAGGGTGTTGTTGGGGGTTTTCGGAATTTCGAGTGGATGAGACGGGTTGTCGTCCTGCGGCTTAAGGTTGCCTGGCGTCGAAGGGTTCGTGTCGACAAAAGTTGTAGGAAGAGCAACGACGGCCGTTACTATACTGGCTTGGTCGCATGGAGTCATTTCCCCGTCATCAATGCCTGATCTATGAGGGCGCGCCGTCGCGGCATTTGCCGGCGATGGCTGCCGTCGCTCGCGAGAAGCTTCACCAGAACTATCGATGCCTGTACCTCAACAGCCCGCCGATGGTGGCGGGGATGCGGTCGTACATGGCGGCCGCGGGTGTCGATATCGCGCACGAAGTCGAGCGCGGGAGTCTGGTTGTCTCGTCGGAGCGGGCCCACCTCGCCGAGGGACATTTCGATGTGGAGCGCATGCTGCTGAGTCTGGAAGAGGCGATCCAGCAGGCCCTGCGCGACGGATACGCGGGGCTGTGGGCCACCGGGGACATGACGTGGGAGTTGGGAGAAGGTAAGGATTTCTCGAAGCTGCTGGAGTATGAGTGGCGGCTGGAGAAAATATTCGGAAAATATCCTGAGCTGAGCGGGATTTGCCAGTACCACGCCAGCACCATGCCGCGGGAAGCGATGCGGCACGGGCTTGTGGCTCATCCATCCATTTTTTTCAACGAGACCCTGTCGATGGTCAATCCGCATTATGTTCGGCTGGAACGGTTCTCCTCGGCAGAGGCGCAGAATGCAGAGCTGGATTCTGTGATTGGGCGTCTGTGTCATCCCGAAGGTGTCTTCTAGATCCGGTCTCCTCGATAGCTCAGTGGCTTCCGTGTGAATCCTGCGCCCCCTCCAGCGGCGGGTGTCACGGGTCGTTGGCTCTGGTGGTTGCGCTTGGTTTCCCTCGCGGTACTATAGGGCGACATCTTCTACACCGGAGAAACGAGCCCTATGCTGAAGCACCTCTCTGTGGTGCTGTTGGTTGCACTCGCCGCCTCTTCCACTGCATCACCAGCGCAGGCTCCCCAGACTTCCGGGGCCCAGGCGATGGATCCGGACTATGCGGCGCGGGTGAAGGAGTGGACCACCAAGCCGGAATTCACGAGTCCCTTAGTCGATCATCTGCCGGCGAGCACGGGGGTCCCTTCTCCCAGGGATGTGCTGGGGCATCACATCGGGGCGCCGAAGGAACTGACTTACTACTCCGATATCCTTCGCTACTACGACACGCTGGCGGCGCACTCGGGGCGGGTGAAGGTTCTGCGTATCGGCAAAACCGAGGAAGGGCGCGATTCGGTCATCGTCTTCGTCGGCTCGGAAGATTCGATCGCGCACCTCGACGAGGAGCGCCAGAATCTTGCGCGCATCGCGGACCCGCGCGGCCTGAGCGATGCAGAGGCGCATGCGCTGATTGCGAAAACCAAGCCCATCTATACGCTTTCAGGAGGACTGCACAGCGCCGAACTGGGGCCTCCGGAGATGCTGATGGAGCTGGCGTATCGGCTCGTGACAGAAGACTCGCCGCTCATCCAGAAAATTCGCGACAACGTCATCGTCGCCATCATGCCGGTGGCCGATCCGGATGGACGCGATCGCTCGATCGACTGGTACTACGCACACAATGTGGACATTACCGACTACGAGAAGATGTCGGGCGTGCCCTACTGGGGTAAGTACACCAAGCACGACGATAACCGCGACATTAATTACGCGGGCATGGCCAACCAGAATTTTCTCAAGTGGTATCTCGACTGGCATCCGCCGATCATGCACGATCTGCATGAGTCGGTGCCGTTTTTGTACATTTACAGCGGCCAGGCTCCGCAAAACCCACTGTGGGATCCCATTGTCTATGGCGAGTTACCCATGCTGGCGAACTGGGATATGTCGCAGCTGACCAAATACGGCATGCCCGGTGTCTGGAACCATGGTTATGTCGACGCATGGTCGCCGGGGTATGTCGCGATTATGGCCACGAATCACAACGGCCTGATGCGCTTCTACGAAATATTCGGCAACGCCGGCGCGACGACGATGGAACGCACGATTGCACCGCCATCCAGCCCGGCGATTATCGGCGGCGGTGGTGGCGGATTCGGCGACTTCACCAAGCGCCAGTGGTACCGTCCCAACCCGCCCTATAAGACTGTCCTGTGGTCGATGCGCGATAACACGAACTACGCTGAAACCGGTGTGCTGAACTCGCTCCAGTTTGTGTCGACGTTCCCGCAGGTCATCGTCGAAAACTTCTACGTCAAGAGCCGCAACGCCCTCAACGCCGGCACGAAGGAGGCGCCGTACGGCTTTATCCTGCCCTCCGATCAGGAAGATCCCACACGCGTGGCGTTTGTGATCCACATTTTGCGCATGCAGGGCATTGAGGTCGGGCGGACCAGGGCTGCGATCAAGCTCAGCGATGGAATTTATCCGGCGGGATCGCTGGTAGTGAAAACCAATCAGCCCTACGGACCGCTGGCGAAGACGCTGCTGCAAAAACAGGTCGATCCGGATCCGGAGCTGACAACCTACGATGACAGCGCGTGGACGATGAGCCTGATGACCAACACGGTGATCAAGCCGACGGACGATATCGCTGTGCAGGCCGTCGCCGTTGATCCTGTGCAGCAATACGATCCGGAGGGAACGCTCAAGGATGTGGCCGCGGCCGCCGTGTATGCGATCGCCGATCACGGTTCACCAAATATGATCACGCTTCGGTATGGCCTGAAGGATGTCGCCGTGGAGGTTGCCGAGAAGCCGTTCACCGCAGCGGGCGCCACGTTCCCTGCAGGTACCTTCCTCATCCCGGCGGATGCGGGGTCGACGCTGAAGCCTCTTGCCAAAGGCCTGGGTTTGGATGTGGTTGGGCTGGCTGCCTCTCCGAAAGTCGCTACGCACGCAGCGACCCTGCCGAGGCTCGCGATCTTCAGCACCTGGGCCGGTACGCAGGATGTGGGTTGGGTCCGCTACACGTTCGACCAGTACAAGGTTCCGTACGATCTGATCTTCAAAGAGCGGGTACTCGAGGGGAATCTCGCGAAAGATTACGACCTGATTCTGATTCCGAACCAGATGCGAAGCGCGAAGGCGCTGGTGATCGACATCCCTAAAGCGGACAAGCCGCTCTGGTACAAAAAGACCGATAAGTTCAAATACCTCGGAGACTATGGTTCATCGGATGATATCTCCGGAGGAATGGGGGCGGCGGGTGTGGTGGAGTTCCAGAAGTTCGTGGAAGGCGGCGGCATGCTGGTGACACTGGGCACGTCGAGCGCGTTTCCTCCGGATTTCGGGCTGACGCCGACCATCGATACCAGCAATCCGGGCGCGCACTTCTACGCTCCGGGTCCGATTGTGGATGCCGACATCCTCCGTCCCGAAAACCCGATCTTCTACGGCTACTCGGCGAAGACGATACCGGTGCGCTATGCGAACGGTCCGCTCTTTCGGATGACGGAAAAGATGGACAAGGACGACGTGCTGATGCGGTTTCCGGGCGGAGAGAAGTCCGTGCTGAGCGGCCTGTTCAATGGCGCGGATGATATCAAGGGCCGGGCGGCGGTGGTGGTGGCGCCGGCAGGCAAAGGCGAGGTGGTGATGTTTGCGACCAACCCTGTGTGGCGCTGGCAGAACGTGGGCGAATACCGCATGGTCTTTAATACGCTGATGAACTTCCGGAACCTCGCGCCCGCGGCCGCCACCACAACACCACCAGCATCAGAAAAGAACGCCGGGGTTCCCGCCGCAATGCAGTGAGACGCTCAGGCGGCGGCGTTGCAGGCAGGGTTCGAAGTTAGGCTGAACGGTCAGGCAAAAGGAAACGCGGACTCGGCGCGGGCCGGGGATTTCCGGGGGAGCCGGGACCCGCGCGAGGGGTGACGCGCAATAGAACAGCACGGTGCATGCTGCACCGGGTCGTGCCGGCCCACGCAAGCCAAAAGGGGGCTTGCAGGGGGCACCCGTTTACATGAGGTGCTGCAAAGCGTCCCAAACGTACACGCCCAGGATGCAGACGGTCAGGACGCAGGTAGCGCCAGTGACGATCCGAATGACGGGCTGGATTTTGTCGACTTTCGCCATCAGTTCCTCTTGCTCTTTCTTCTGGTGATTGGCGCATTCGTCGAGGAACATCTGGTCTTCTTCGTAGCGAGTGAGATTGGAGCGGTAAACAAGCAGGACCAGCAGAAACGTAATCACTGCGGCCCAAACGATCCAGACAACGGGCATGTAGCTCATCACGGAGCTCATAAGCGCCTCGGGGGATTGATTCCGAATCGAGTGCGGGATTTCGGCGAGCCAAGGGTGCGACCGGTCGCGAGAGAATGACCGGCTGAACCGAGGGGCAGGCCGCAGAGCCGAGCCACGAAACGGTTGAGCCGGCTCCTGGTGCCGCGGGTCCGGGAAAAGCGTTCGGTCCGGGCTCGGAAGGCAGGAGGGGCCGTCCGGAACAGGATATTAGCTCTCCCGGTGGATGATTGAACAGCGAAATTTTGACGATTGTCTTTACTAGTTGGCAACTCGCAGGGAATCAGAGGATTCCATGCAAGGGCGAGGCCAGGAAGCAATGCGAAAAGCGTGGGTTTTCGGGGTGACGGTGCGGGTGGTGGCGATGCTGGGACTGTGCGCGGCGCTGGCGTGGGTGGCGTCTTGCAACGCGAACGGAAAGCCGGAATCGGATCAGCAGATCCAGCAGCAGGCGCAACAGGCCACGGAGAATGCAAAGAGAGCTGCGGACAAAGCCGCGGCGGAGGCCCGGGTGGCCGCCGCGAATGCCGAGCGCGAAGCCAACGATGTGGCGGCCGGCGTGAAAGCGGGAATCCATAACGGCAAGGGCGGCAGCGGTGTCGATCTCAACTCGGCGACGAGGGCCGATCTCGAGACGCTGCCGGGCGTGACGGGGGCGACGGCGCGGCGAATCGAAGCGAATCGGCCGTATGGAACGCCGCACGATCTGGTGCGGAAGGGCGTCGTGTCGGAGTCGGAATACGACCGCATTGCCGGGGACGTGGTGACGCGGTAGCCCAAGGTACAGGGGACGGGTTACGCGTAACAGCATCCCGATGGTGCTCGTCATCGATTCCGCGTCCAGAATCGGAATTCCGCAGGAACGAGCGATAAACTCGCAGGGATGAGTGCTTCGGGTTTTGAGAAGAAGTGGGTGTGTGTGTTTTGCGCGTCGGCGGCGGGCGCGTCTCCTGCGTATTTAGAAGCGGCGAGGGAGCTGGGGCGGCGGATCGCCGAGCGCGGGCAGGGTCTGGTCTAGGGCGGCGCGACGGTCGGCGCGATGGGCGCGGTGGCCGATGCGGCATTGGCTGCGGGCGGCGAGGTGGTCGGCGTGATCCCGGAAGTAATTCGGGAACGAGAGATCGATCACAAAGGACTGACCGAGCTGCACGTGGTGCGGACGATGCACGAACGCAAGGCAATGCTGGCTGAGCGCGCCGATGCGTTTGTCGCGCTGCCGGGCGGATACGGAACGATGGATGAGTTCATCGAGATTTTGACGTGGGCTCAGCTGAAGATCCACGCCAAACCGTGCGTGCTGGTGAATGTGGCCGGGTTTTACGACGGGCTGCTCGCGTTTCTGGATACCTGCGTGGAGCAGGGCTTTATTTTGGCGGAGAATCGCAGGCTGGTTCAGGTGGCGCGGGATCCGGAAGAGGCGCTGGCAATCGTGGAGTCGACGTGGCGGGAGCGGGCCGAGGTTCCGGCGCACGATGCACGGCTCGATGCGGTCGTGCGGTAGCGCGAGGGAGCAGACTTCCCTTTTTTGTTGAAGCAGACTCTGGAGTTAAGTTACCCCTCGAGCGATAACCGAACGGCTTCCCTTGTCAGAGAACGGCGACGCGCGCAGCGGTTTGTCGTTCAGCTCAGGAAATCGCCGGCGCGGGCGGGATGATCTGCGGTGGCGGAATGGGCGGCGCAGGAGGTGGCGGCGGGTACAGGATGTCGCCGAGGGGCTTGTAGCGGCCTCCATAAAAGATGAGCGCGAACTCGCGCACGGCCGTGCTGAGCGGTCCACCGAGGCAGATGCCGGCCAGGGCCGCCATCACGAAGGCAACAAAGCCGATGAGGACCTGAAGGAAGATTCCGAGAAACTGGGCAGCGCCGGTGGCGCCCGAAAAGGCCGCGTGCATGGCGACTTCCACGGCGATGACAACCACGAAGAAGAGGATGGCCGGAAGGATGAGCACGATGAACAAGCCGATGAGGGCGACGATCGGCAGAATCACGCGCAGCAGGGCATAGACGAAGAACGGCGCTTTCTCGGTGGCAATGCGCGCCCACACGGCGGACCATGCCTGGCCGGCGGTCGCGTTCTCGAGAGCGTAGTGCGGCAGCATGAAATCGCGGAGGACAAGGTCGACCGCGATGGCGAGCAGAACCAGCAAAAGGATGAGGGGAATGAGGGGCAGGAGGAGAGCGAGGACCTGGCTGATGCTGGGATGGCCTCCGGCCTGGGTGGCCCGCATCAGACGCAGGAAGCCCGCGCCAAAGGGAAGCGCGATGAGAAGCACGAGAAGCAGAAAACAGAACCCGACGACGAGATTCATCCAGAAGAAGCGCGCTGCCTGAGAACGATAGAGATGCCAGCCGGGGCGAATCTCTCGGGTGTTGTGGATGAGGCAATGGAAGTATGCGAAGCGCAGACGCGTGATGAGGTAGAAGAGGAAGAAGCACAGCAGGATCACGAGCAGGCCCATCGCGATGGCAGCGGCAACCCATTCGTGGGTGAGGTGGAACGACGGCGGCGAGTACGCGGTATGGCGGTGGCGCGAGGAGAAACCGCGTCCCCCGGACGAATTGAAATTGCTGCCGAAGCCCTCGGTGAGAAGCGCGACCAGGCAGAGCTTGAGATAGGTGCCGAAGCGGAAGGGCCGGAACAGGAAGGTCCTGGTGCGCTGAATGGCGGGCGAGATGGCGTCGGGGGCCGAGAGGTAGGGCATACAGGACCTTTCGCGGGAAGGGCGATTGTACTGCGAAACAGTGCCAGGGGAAGCGGATTCCGGGGTGATGCGGGGAGGGGGGCAGGTCAGCGAAAGCCGAGATTGCCCAGGAAGGTGTTTTTTTGGAGAGCGTGTCAATGACACTTGACAGGCTGAAGGCCAAGCTGTAAAGTATCCTTGTCTACTTGGAAAGGAGACTTAACTATGTGGTGCATTGCGAGTCCTGCGCAGAGGCGGTATGTGGCGCGGATGATGTGGGCGGCTTTCTTCTGCCTGGTGTTCTCGGCGGCGGCAGCGATGGGGATCCGGCATGGTCATGTGAGCGGGCTTTCATCGTATCTGCTGGCAGTAATGCCGGCCGTGCCGGTGGCGTGGACGCTGGTGATCACGGGCGCGTATCTGAGCGAGGAGAAGGACGAATTCCAGCGCAACCTCTATATCCAGGCCCTGCTGTGCGGGATTGCGGCGACGCTGGCGGTGGTGACGGCCTGGGGCTACATGGAGGATTTTGGGCGGGCTCCGCATCTGCGGCTGGCTTGGGTGTACCCCATGTTCTGGATCTTCACCGTGGTCTCATTTCCGCTGGTGATCCGGAGGTATCGGTGAAGAACCGGCTGAGAGTACTGCGCGCGGAGCGGGCGTGGTCGCAGGGCGATCTGGCGAAAGCGCTGGAGGTGTCGCGACAATCGGTGAATGCGATCGAGACGGGGAAATTCGATCCGAGTTTGCCGCTGGCGTTCAAGCTGGCGCGGCTGTTCGGGATGCGGATTGAGGAGATATTTTTGGATGAGGCATGAGGACAGGGCTCGGGGAGCAGGGGCAGCCGTCGACGGGTGCGAGCTACACTCGCTCTTGTGGCTGCTTCCGTTTCGACACGCGTGATTCTGAGTTATCGAAATGCTTCCTTCAACTTCTTGCTCCGGATCTTTCGATGAACACCGTTGAACTGCCGGGTACGGGACGGCACACTTCGCAGCTGGCGATTGGCAGCGGACGTCTGATGGGAGCGACGAGCCTTCGCGATTCGCTGGGGCTGCTGGAGGCGGCATTCGATGCCGGCATTCGCCATGTCGATACGGCGCCCAGTTACGGGATTGGTGAGGCAGAGCGGTGTGTTGGGGAATTCCTGAACCGGCACCAGGGCGAGGTGACGGTGACGACGAAATACGGCATCCCTCCACCGAAGAACCAGCGGCTGATGGGGGTGGCGCGCGCCGTTGCGAAACCGCTGATGGCGCGGATTCCAGGCATGAAGGATCGGCTGCGGAGTGTGGCCGCGGCTGCGACGAAAAACGACGCCGTGGTGAATTACACGGTGGAGGGTGCGCAGGCTTCACTCGAAAACAGCCTGCGTGCCCTGAAGGTAGATCGCATCGATCTATGGTTGCTGCACGAAGCGAGCGCTGAGGATTTACAGGATGAGAGGCTTCTCCGGTTTCTGGTGGCGAGCGTAGAAGCAGGAAAAATTGGAAGCTTCGGAGTCGGGAGCGAAGCGGAGAAGATTCCCGGGATGTATGCGGAACGGCGCGAGTATTGTCCGGTGATCCAGTGCGAGTGGGATCCGCTGGCCCCGGTGGATCAGTGGGCAGATCGATTCCAGGTGCATCATCGGGTGCTGCAGAACTGGCTGCCGCGGTTGTCGGCGCACCTGCAGAATGATGTGGGATTGTGCCGGGCGTGGTCCAGGGAGACGGGCGCCGATCTGGCGTCCCCGGGAATGCTGGCGACGCTGCTGATGAAGGCTGCGCTGCTGGGTAATCCGAAGGGGATCACGCTGTTCTTCTCGAAAAAGAAAGAACATATCGCGGAGAATGCGAGGATTGCTGCGGACGAAAGCTTGGCGCGGCCGGCGGAGATTCTGCATACCATCATGCGGCGCGAAGGCCGGCCGATGGCGGCAGCGAATTCTTGAGTTACTCACCCCGTCTAAATTCTCAGGACCTATCTTTTGATTGAGAGGTTATGAGTCAAAAGCTGGTGTGCCCGTGAGGTGATCGACCAGACGGGTGGCGAACGCGAGCGCGGTAAAGGTGACGTTGGCGTTGCTCGTGGTACGGAAGACGCTCGCGCCGCCGATATAGAAGTTATCCGTCCCGAAGACGCGGAGGTCTTTGTCGACCACGCCATCCTGATCGGACTCCCCCATGATGGCGCCTCCCGAGTTGTGGTAGATATCGCCCATCCTGTCGAGGAAAGCAGGATTCAGAGTCAGGAGATCTTCGTCCAGCTTCAATTCGCCGATGCCGGCGGTGCGGAGAGCATCGCGCAGTTGCACAGCGAAGTCGCGCAGGGCGGGAAGCTCATCCTCGCCGAGACGCCAGTCGAGAATGACGCGCGGGAGGCCGGAGGCCTCGGTGAAGGAGTTATCGATGGTGATGCGACTGGAGGGGCTGGGCGCGTGTTCTCCCTGAGCAACGAGGCGGGTTTTTGAAGTGGTGGGAACGAAGATGCGGTGATCCCAGACATACTTCCACATCAGGGGCAGGAGGAAGCGCACGATACCCGTGCTTTTACGGAAGAGGTCGCCCACGCCGGTAAGTTTGCGTGTGTAGAGAGCGGCACGGAGGAACTGCTTGAGGAAGACCATGTGCTCCGAGATTTCACTCTCGAAGGCGAAGAAGCCATGGATGTTATAGATGCGCTCGCGAACCAGGACTTCATTGCGCATGCGGATCTTGGGCTGAAATTTGTGTCTCGCATGAATGATGTTGGCAAAGGTGCGGAAGAAGGTTCGCTTATCCGCGGGATGGAACGCTCCCAGATCGCCGGCTAAGTGGTCCTGAAAGTAGAGGCCGACATTCTTGTTCTCACGCCACGGCGCGAGCCACTGCGGGTCCCGCGCGGCGTGCAGCAGGAGCCTGGCATTTTCGATGGTGCCTGCGGCGAGAAGGAAGGTGTCGCCTTCGATGGTGTGCTGCCGGTTCCTGTTGTCGACGACACGAACCCGCTCCATGCGGGCGCCGTTCCCGGAAAATCCGACGGCGGTGTGCGAGGCGAGCACGAGGAGGTTGGGATCGGAATGGATTTGTTCAGCGAAGAGGCTGGCGAAGTTGGGGATCCCGAGCCAGCGTGTCAGGAAGACTTCGAAATCGGGACCAAGGTTAGGCTGCCGGGTGCCGACGCCCCGCCAGACGTCGTCGTCTTTCAGGATCTTCGATGACATTCCCAGATTGAGGTACGTCGGGGTGTAATACGGTGCTAACTCCTCGTAACGGACGGGCCACTTCGATCCCGGCAGCCAGTCGCGCCCGGCAAAGTCGATGGGCTGAAACTCGACCAGCTGGCCACCCCACAAGCTGGTGGTGCCACCCAGATTGCGTCCGCGACCGAGGCGAATGCCGGAGTGACTGCGTCCGATGGAGCGCCAGGAATCGCTGCTGAAGCTGCTTAACTGCGAATCGCCGGCTTCGATCAAAACCACCTGGCGGCCGCGTTTGGCGAGTTGACCAGCAGTATAGAGGCCGACGGCGCCGGCGCCGATGATGACCGTCCGCGGCACACCCGTCTTCTTGTCGGGGAGTTGACTTACCTCGACCAGATACATTCCCTTGACCTCATTTCGGAAGGAGCCGGACCATCTGCGGCTATTGCAGTATCTCCTCGAAGGAGTGCGTAGCCTCGGATGCGCTGCATGGTTCGCTGAAGAAGCGATCGACAGCATCGAGGATGGCAGCGCCGGATTTGGCTTCGTAGATGGATTTGCGGAGAGCGGCGCCGCCGCGAACGCCATGCGTGAACCAGGCGGCGAACTGCTTCATCTTGCCGGCCGCGGCCGTGGCCGGGGCGTTTTCCGGAAAAGCTTCGGCGAGCAGCATTTCGAAGTAGGTGCGGATCATGCGATAGCGGTCCTGCTCGGTCGGTGCGTCGTAGCGGCCGGTGGCGGTGTACTGCGCGATCTGGCGAAAGATCCAGGGATTGGCCGGAGCAGCGCGGCCAATCATGACAGCGTCGCAGCCGGTTTTCGCGATGAGGGCACAGGCATCCTCGGGGGTGCGGACGTCGCCATTGCCGATGACGGGAATTTTGACGGCGTCTTTAATCTCGGCAATGTGGTGCCAGCGCGCCTGGCCGGCGTAGCCCTGCTCGCGCGTGCGGGCGTGGAGGGCGACCGCGTTGAGGCCGGAGTCTTCGGCGAGTTTTGCCAGGGGAACGCAGATGATGTGGTTGTCATTCCAGCCCAGGCGGAACTTGACCGTGAACGGAATGGTCACAGCGGCGCGCACCGATTCGAAGATGGCACCGATCAGGGGTAAGTCGCGCAGCAGGCCGCTGCCGCCGTTGCAGGAGACGACACGCTTGGCCGGGCAGCCGAGGTTGAGATCGACCATGTCGAAGCCCGTGTCCTGCACGATGCGGGCGGCATCGGCGAGAGTGGCGGGGTTGGAGCCGAAGAGCTGCGCGGAGATGGGATGCTCGTCCTCGTAGAAGGTGAGGTAGCGCTTGCGCTTGGATTCGCGCGTGCGGGCGAGGCCGTCGGCCGAGGTGAACTCGGTCATGATGAGGCCGCAGCCGGACTGCTGATTGCTCACTGCATCATCGACGGAATCTGGATGGTCTGCGGCCGACGAGAAAACGCTTGCGTTGCGGAGTGCTGGCCGCACGAGCGGAAGCGCTTCGCGCGCGGGATCTTCGGAGTCCGGCGCTGCCTGCGCCAAAAACATGCTTGCATTGCGGATGAAGCGGCGGAACACGGTGTCGGTGACGCCAGCCATGGGGGCGAGGACGGTGGCCGGAGCGACGGTGACATTACCGATCTGGACGGACGCAGGGACACGGGTGCCGGTAGGCATCTCGTGCTCGAGCGGGTTGTCCCATTGCTTCTTCATCCTGAAGAGCCAGTCACCTCTTAGGGCTTCGCTGCTGCGATTAGATCAACACCTGCCCGGCTGGCGACACCCAGAAGCGCGGAATCTAAGGTGGCGATTGGCAAATCCCTGCGGTGCGCAAGTTCCAGGTAAGCAGCGTCGTACACCGTCAACCCGAGTTGCTCAGCCATGGCCATGACAAGCTTCGCCTGAGTGGATGTGAGTGGCAGTTCGACATCGATAGGAAGAACCGCCAGCTCATCCCAGAACAGGTTCGGCCGACCGGGCTGGATACGCTGTCTCCGAAGTCCCATCACCAGGCCATTCGATACTTCCGTGGGCCAGTGCGCGGGAACAGCTATCCTGTCTCCCGCCCGGAGCCGGTCCAGTAACTCGTCGGACCACGCTGTCGCTTCGTCTTCAAAGCACCAGGACAAGGTGACGGACGCGTCCACGATGAAGTTGGCCATCAGTATTTGTGTCCTTCATGGACCAGGTCGCTAATCCGCAGACCATTGAGGCGGTTTCCTTTGCGGAGCTGGCGGATTCGATCGATGGCATCCGCCACCGCCTGCTGGCCTGCGGATGGAGCGGATCGCGATCCGGCCAGCTTCTCGACGATGTAGTTCTCAAGTGCCATGCCGCAGGCCTGGGCTTCAGCCGCCAGCTGCGCCTCCATCTCGGGTTGTAGCTGAATCTGGATCATGACGGCTCCTGGATGGCAGCGTAGCACGGCTGCATCGCGGCTAACACTCGGTACGGCTCAGCCATGAAAAGGCCCCCGCCGCGGCGGAGGCCTTGTGTTGCGAGAGCCGCTGGAAAGTTACTTCGCGGCGCCGGCTGGCTCCGGTTTGGCTTCGGTTTTCGCGTACTTGCGGCGGAAGCGCTCGACGCGGCCCGCGGTGTCAACCAGCTTCTGCTTGCCGGTGAAGAACGGGTGACAGTTCGAGCAGATTTCCGCATGGATGTCGCCTTTGTGCGTGGACTTGGTCGTGAAGGTGTTGCCGCACGCGCAGACGACGCGAATCTCGTGGTAGTTCGGATGAATTCCCTCTTTGGGCATGGTGCTGTTTCCTAAGACCTTTCCTGCAATCTTCTTATTTTACCGTGAATGGCCGGATTGGCCAACGCGGCTCTATCGGATGCGCGCGGAGGGCTTACGGATTCATGAGCCGGAGAAAGGTCGGCAGCGGGAGCGCCTCGCCGACGCGATTCCTACGGCCGATTGCGCAGCCATGCGATCACCGCGGCGGCGTTCTGGTCGGGCGGGAAGACCGGGTAGAAGACGTGTTCGATGACGGCGTCGTGGAGGACGAGGGTGAGGCGTTTCAGGAGGGTCATGCCGCTGGTTTCGAAGGTGGGCAGGCGCAGGGCGCGGGTGAGCTGGAAGCCTTCGTCGGAGAGGATGGGAAAAGGCAGATGCTGCCGCTCGGCCATTTCGCGCTGATACGCGGTGTCCTGGACGGAGAGGCCATAGAGGTGGTCGACGCCGAGAGACTGGAGTTCAGTGAAGTGGTCGCGGAAGGCGTTGCACTGGGTGGTGCAACCGCGAGCGCCGGGGATCTGATCCCAGCCGGGAGGGTTGGGCTCATTGGGGCGGCCGGTGCGCGGAAAGGCGAACAGAACGGCGCGTCCGGGGAGTGATGCTACATCGACGCTGGAACCATCCGTGGCGCGCAGCGCAAGGGACGGAACCGTCATGCCGGGGAGATGGCGCGCGGCGCCGTCATCCTCGGGGACGGGGAGCTGGGACCAGTCAGGCGTAGCGATGAAGGACATGGACGACAGGGTACAGGACAGTGGACCGCGAGTAGCCGGCAGATGGTTAGCGGGTGCCTGACCGTTTGTGCGTTGGTGCGTCAGTCTTCACACGCTCGTTCGAGGAGAACGCTGCACCGTTATCGCGTCCGCGCGCTCCCGCCCATCGCGATTCGGGAAATGAGTGGTTCCAGGTTCCCGGAATCTCTTTGACAACCCATTTCGCTTCGCCCGGATTGCCTGGCTCCGCGACGAATGGTGTCGACGCATCTCTTCGAAGGAGCGAGAATGATGCCGCGGGGCGGCTGTCGGGTGGGTGTGCGGGAGGATGGGCGTGATGAGCGCGATGCAGAGGATGAGGGCGATTCGATTCACGGTGGTGGCTCCGTCTTCGCCTGAAGAAGGAGCAGGGGAAGGGCCACGGGTGTCGTGCTGGAGGGAAAGGGGTTGCGGCGGAGCGGATGGGGAGAGGCGTGGTTGAGCGGAGACGGCGCGTGTCAGAGGCGACACGCATGGCAACCCGGAGAGACAGGGCCGCAATCGTTCTCGCGAATGACGGAAAAGGGCCTGACCCGGCAAACATCCGAAAATTGTCAAGTCCCGCGCCCAAAATCCAAAGGGCAATTATCCCCGCACGTCAAGTAGTACAATAGAGGAGCCGTGACAGGACAAAAGAAAGGAATGCTGCCCGGAGAGGGCAGCAAAGGAACTTCAGGATGTCTTTGGGTGTTCACTAGCGTATCACAGGGGTGTAGAATCGGCCCCAAATGAAAAACCCCGCCTGCCAGGGCGGAGTCTTCGGTCTGGTGCGCAATCAGATTATACACCTGAGGTGCGCATATGTCCTGCCAACCAGAAGCTCCATTTACTGAGCTGAAAACCAATCGTCTATCCGATGTACTGGCATTAGTTACCCAATGGTTCACAGCGGCAGACGGAGCCGACTTTAGCCTGCGCCGTAATAGCAGGGGGGAAGTTGTCGCGGAAGTTTATTCCGGGGAAGAGGAGGCTACTTAAACCAATCGTTGTGAACTATATGTTGTGCGGCGCGGACCAGGACAAAACGTACATGCTTTCCGCAGTGATTGCATGGCGGAAAATGCTTGCCATATACGCAGGTTACCTCATGATTTTGGGTATGAACCGAATCGTGTTCTACGCGATAGATTCCCGATCTTGGCACGGTCTGCCCAGGCTCGAACTCGTCTCCAACGTTAGCCATTGAGCTAATCCCCTCTGGGCGCAAATTATACGCTGCGCCTATGATATAGGGGTGCAAGACTTTACCGGAATCGGAGAAAAGCTAAAACGGGCCGAAGAGAACATCCTCAATCTTCATGCCGAAATGGAGAGGTTCTTTCAGGAAAGCGATTATCCCGCCTTCCCAGAGCACGATTCGCAACTGTTCTCTGAGGCAATCGAGTACCATACCAATCTTCCCATCCCAATCCGCTTCAGTGTGCTTTCCGGGGAAATTGTTCATCAGCTGCGATCGTGCTTCGACCATATCGCTTGGCATTTCTCTGTTGGTCCTGTAGATGATTCTAGAAGAATCGAGTTTCCAGTTTTTGAACAACCCTTGAATCATGACCGGAGAAAGCGTTTTGAAGGAAAAATACAAGGAATCACGGACGCTAATGTTCGAGATCTGATCGAACGACTTCAGCCTTACAATGCCGCCGATCCGCTGAACGATCTGCTGTGGATAATCCACGACCTCGACATTGTCGATAAGCACAAAGAACTTATTCTCTGCTCGAACACAATGTCCATTGTCTTTCCCCGTCAAATGGAAGGAATCCTGGCCGCTTATCAACAAGCACATCCCGAACTCGATCCCATCCAGGTTGCATATCACTTTAAGGGCGATGGAACACGTCAACCGTGTGTATCGTTCAGGAATTTTGGTCGGAGGGAAATCGAGCCTGTCATTGAGGGATTGATGAAGCTGTTCAACTACACGATCAGCGCGGTTGAAGAATTCAGAGCTCTTTGAACTGTCTTGTTGAAGCACACTCCCGTCGTTTCTGCCATCGTGCTAGACTGATGGCGAAGTGACGGGCATACGCTCATCCCGGCAAGGTAGCAGCGAACGACCCGTGGAGCATCAAGTTTTGAAGCCGTCGAAGGAAGTACGAGCGAAAATGCAGCCTCTCAGCCGCGAATCGTTCCAATCCCTTCTGAGGCGCGCAGCAACTCCACCGGCTGCGAAATCTCCTTCAAAAGCGAAATAAACATAGGCTCCGGCGAAAGCCGATGGTTGTAGCGCCATGTGTACTCGTCCAGATAGGTCTGGAGGTACTTCCGGCTCACTGAATGGTACACCCCGCCGATCCCTCTCTTTACCAGACTCCAGAAGCCCTCAATCGTCTGCGTGTGCACGTTTCCCATGACGTAGATGCCAGCGCTGTGATTGATGCGCCGATGCTGGTAGCCCTGGCCAGCCAGCCCGTGATAAGCCGTGTAGTCGTCCGTGTACACCGTTGACTCCGGCATGATGTACTCTTTGGCGATCCCGAAGAGAGTATTGCGTGTGGTGTCATTGGCGACGGTAGCGACCACGCGGCCTTTGCCTGTGCGCTCTGCGATTCCGACCACGATAGTCTTGTTTCCCTTGCCGCCGGTAGGGCGCCCCTGCATCCCCTGTCCGCGTCTCTTGCCACCGAAAACCGATTCGTCCATCTCCACCGCTTCGCCCTCCAGGCTGATGTCCTCCGACATCAGGGTGCGAATCTGTTTGAACATACGCCATGCCGTCTTGTACGTGACGCCCACCTCACGCTGAATCTGTTTGGCTGAGATTCCGCAGCGCGTGGCGCTCATCAGGTACAGAGCGTAGAACCATTTGCGGAGGGACGTGCTGGACTTCTCAAAGATAGTTCCGGCCATAGGAGAAATCATGGCTCCGCAGTAGTCACAGGCGTAAGCCGGACGCCCGGTAACGCGGTGATGTTTGCGATCTTTCTGGCATTTCCAGCACGGCATCAGTCCCTCTGGGAACTTCTGATCCTTCAGGAACTCAAGGCAGGCGTCATCGTCCGGGAACTGCTCAAGAAAGCTTCCGAATGTGTACCGTAAGTGCTTCGGGATGCTTTGTTTTACGCTCTGTTTCACTTTCATGGCAAGGACAGAATAACACATCTGTACTTGATGTCACGGGATAATTGCCCAATTTAATATTTCTTCCAGGGATTGGCCACCTATTTTTGGAGCTTTCGAACCCGCTCATCCGATGCCAATGCAACCGCAAAACCCAGCACAACCTCAGGCAGGTAAGAAGCTTAAGGCGTTTCTTACCGGCGCAATTATTGCCGGTTCCGCTCTGGTCGGCGGCTTTACCGTCGTCCTGTGGAACCGGAAGGCTCTGTCCCGTCTCCGCCAGCATGCCGAACCCGGCGACCGAGCTTCTACTCAACCAGACGAGGAAGAGGAATAAAAGTTGCGGCGGCGGGAGGTTCAGCAGCCGGACGGGCGCAACCCGCGACATTCAGTCGACTTCCGGCCTCGCTTCAGCCCAGGCTGTCGATGCCCGCCGCGAGGTCGAAATCCCGCTCCGTCAATCCACCCGCGTCGTGACTGATCAGCGCCAGACGCACCTTGTTGTAGCGAATATCGATGTCGGGATGGTGCCCGGCGCCCTCCGCCAGCTCCGCCACGCTGTTCACGAACTGCATGGCCTCTACGAAGTTCTGAAACTCGCGGTGACGCACGAGTTCGCCGCGCTCCAGGTTCCACAGAGGGATAGATTTCATTTTTACTGCGACGACTCTGTCTTCCAGGACTGGCATGACCTCTCTGCACGCTCCGGGTATCAGGATCTCGTCGGATCAAACCTTCAGATCTTCGATCGCCCCAGCAAATGATAGCGGAGAGAAGCGCGGATGGCGGGTCATCTCCGTACGTAAATCTTCCCAAAGGCTGTCGGGCAGCCCAAGAAAGACCTCGACGATGTTCGGATCGAACTGAGTCCCGGCGCATTTTTCCACTTCCGCACGCGCCACATCGTAGGAGCGCGCCTTGCGATAGGGTCGATCGGAGGTAATGGCATCGACGGTGTCGGCGATGGCGAAAATTCGCGCCCCCAGGGGGATTTCCTCACCTTTCAGATTCCGCGGATACCCATTGCCATCGTAATGCTCCTGGTGCGCATAGACGATGTCGGCAGCTTCCTCGAGAAAGGGGATCTTGCGCAGGATCTGGTACCCCCGCGCGCAATGTTCGCGCATAACGCGCTGCTCCTCGGCATCCAGTTTCCCGGGCTTCAGCAGAATCGCATCCGGAATCGCCATCTTGCCGATGTCATGCAGAAACGCCCCGCGCGCGATGATGCGGGTCTGCGCCATCTCCACCCCGCAGTGCCGCGCCAGGGCAATGGTATAAGCCGTCACGCGGCGGGAATGCCCCTCGGTCTCCGCGTCCTTCAGATCGAGCGCGTCACCCAGCGCCTCCAGCGTGATATCGTAGGACCGCTCCAGATCGGCCATCGCCTGGCGCAGCATCTCAGTACGGGCCGAGACCAGCTGCTCGAGGTTGTGCCGGTACACCGAGTTCTGCTGCACCAGCCGCCGATAATCGAGCGCCCGCCGCACGGTCACCAGCAGCTGCTCTTTTTCAAACGGCTTCAGCAGGTAATCGTAAGCGCCCTTGCGCATGGCGGAGATGGCCACCCCCACATCGTGGATCGCGGTCACCATCACCATGGGCGTGTCCGGCTGAGCCTCGCGGATGCGTTCGAGCAGCCCAATGCCATCCAGCCCATTCATCACAATGTCGGAAAGGATCAGGTCGTAGGGAGGATCGTGCTCGAGATGCTCAATCGCCTCCAGCCCGTTCGAGGCGAGCACCGGCGTGTAGTTCGATTTCTCGAGCATGGCACCCATGAGCGTGCGGACATACGGCTCGTCGTCCACAATCAGGATTCGCTCTGACGCCACTGCCCCTCCAGCCTTACGGCTCGGCTCAACCGTTTAATTTGTTCGGGACCCCTTGAAATTTCGCTCTATCGTATCCTGCCGGGTTCGCCCCTACTCCACAATTCCCGGAACGTGGAACGAGAGAGGACCATTTCGGGTCACCCCCTCCGCGCGCCGTCCCATCCGGAAAAATCAGGCCCGCCCGGTGGAAGCCCCAAAGGCGGGGCGCACCTCACCGGGAAACCATATTTTGCGCCAGGAAGCGCCACACTCTCCCTCCCCCAAACGGTGTAATTCTGCATCTAAGGTTCGTGTTAAGCTTCTTCTGCCAGAGTCATTCCCCAGAGCGGCCCAAAGCATGTTGTTTGAACTCGACCGGCACCTCGCGAAAGTGACAGCCCGAGAGATGGCTCCGCAGAGTCTCGAAGAGAGGCAGCGGGATATCTATGACAGCCATCGCCATCGCATCTTTTCGGTTTCCTATTACATGACCGGCAGTGAGCTGGAAGCCGAGGAGATCCTGCGGGGCGCGTTCATTCGCGCATTTCGCAAAGAAGACGAACCGGATCACGGCGTGATCGATACCGCACTGCTGGAGCAGCTGCGCGATCAGCGGGTTCTGGTGGAAGAGACTCCGCTGCCGCCTCCCGCCATCGGTTATCTGCCTCCGCGCCACAACATTCTCCGCACTGAGCTCGAAGAAGCGATCCGCTGCCTGCCCCCCAACGAACGCATCGTCTTCCTGCTGATGGACGTGGAGGGCTATCCGGCGAGTAAGGTCGCCGAACTGCTGCAGATGAGCATCTCCGCTGTGCTGCGCGCCGCGCTCACTGCGAGAATACGGCTGCGCGCCGAACTCGCCGCAATGCGCGAGAGCGATCAGCAAGCTGCCTGAGAGCCGTTCTTCGCTAGCTTTTAGCCACTTTTTGCGACTCGCGCTGCGCCCGCCTGTTTTTTGCCCAGCCCTCTTTGTTCACCTGGTGTCCGCGCGCGACCGCCAACGCATCGGGCGGAACATCTTTGGTAATCGTTGACCCCGCTCCGATGTAGGCGCCCTCGCCGATCACGAGGGGAGCCACCAATGCGGTGTCGCTGCCGATGAACACTCCATCGCCAATCAGGGTCTTGTGCTTGTTCACGCCATCGTAGTTGCAGGTGATGGTGCCAGCCCCGATGTTGACCTGCTCGCCGATCTCCGCGTCTCCCAGATACGTCAGGTGGTTTGCCTTCGATCCCTTGCCGAGACGCGTCTTTTTCGCTTCGACGAAATTGCCGACGTGGGCGCCTTCACCGATGTGGCATTCTGGCCGCAGATGCGCCAGCGGCCCGATGCGCGCTCCTTTGTCGATCACGGCATCGGAAATCACGCAGGACTGCAGAATGAGCACATGATCCCCCACCGTCGAGTTCTCCAGCACGGAGTACGAACGGATGCGGCAATCGCTGCCCACCCGCGTCTCGCCCAGCAACTGCGCAAACGGCTCGATCACCGTGTCAGGACCCACTTCGACGCCGGCATCGATCATCACCGTCTCCGGCTGCAGAATGGTCACGCCGGCAGCCATCAGACGATGTGCGTGGGCGAGGCGCAGCTCGCGATCGAGTTTCATCATCTCGGCGATGGTGTTCGCGCCCAGCACCTCTTCCGGTTGCGCGGCCCGGATGGCGACGACTCGCTCGCCTGCGTCGTGCAGGATGCGCGCCATGTCGGTCAGGTAAAGCTCCTGGTGCGGGTTGTCCGCGTTCAGCTGCCCGATGTGAGCGAACAGCGCATCCCGCCGAAAGGCGTAGATGCCGGAATTAATTTCGCGAAGGTCCTCCTGCGCCGCATCCAGCGCCTTTTGCTCCACGATGGCCGCCACCTCCGGCGCATCCGGCGATCTCCGCAGCACGCGTCCGTATCCGAAGGGATTGGCCGGTGTAGCCGTCAGAATGGTCATCGCCGCCCGCTCGCGCAGGTGGAAATCCCGCAGGGCAACGATAGTCTCCGGCCGCAGCAGCGGCACGTCTCCCGATAACACGATCAGCTGGTCGTAATCGCGCGTGTTCGGGTCCGCTGTCTGGATGGCATGACCCGTTCCGCGCTGTTCTTCCTGGACCGCGAAGCGCACGCCGGTGTCGCGAACCGCCGCCTGTACCGCCTCCGCCTGATGGCCGACGATCACGAGGATGTCGTGGGGCGGCACCACCTGGGCAGCCGCAGCGATGACATGCCTCACCAGGGCCCGCCCGCCGATCTCATGCAGCACCTTGGCGCGCTTCGATTTGAGCCGCGTGCCCTTGCCCGCAGCCATGATGACAATTCCCAGTCGCATGGATTATCAGAACTCCTTCGGCGCGCCGGACCCCTCAACCCACCTCAGCACCGCACGAACATTCTCTCAGACGCTGCTTTTGGCCCGCCCGAGCGCCAGAAGCGACCCAGTCACGCCTGCAGATAGTCTTCTCTCCGCTGGAATAGCGCCACCGTCAGGAGCCCCACAATCGCCGCACCGAACACGAAGCCGATCGCCATGAACGGGCGCGGATTCATCGCCACCATCTGTGTGCGGTTCGGCGTGACCATGGTGACGCCCCACCGCCCCATCATTTCGTCCTCGTAGGCCATAAACTTCGCCCAAATCCCCGGTGCCAGGAAAGCCAGAAAGAAAGCTACCGTGTAGACCTGCCACGCCAGCGCCACATACCACGCGGCTCTCCACTTCTTCAGCAGACCTACTCCCAGAAAAATCTGGACCGCAAACAACGCCAGCAGCAACGCCGTGGCCGCCGTGCCGCGGAACACCATGCCAAAAAGAAACAGCGGCATGCGCATGACGAGAACCATGGGAAGGCAGACGATACTGAACAGCATCAGGCACGCCCACACAATGATGACGATGCGCCAGCCGGGCACAGCCGCTGCGGGCGCTGCGCTTTGACTCTGAGCCACGAGGACTGCAGGCTCGCCCGCTGCTGTCGCGAGCACCGGAGCCGGCAGCCCGGCAAAGGCAGCCCGCACCGGAGCCAGATTGAAATACACCAGCCACCATGCTCCGATCAGCGAGAGAAATCCGTAAAAGGCGGCGGTGACCAGAAGCACTGCCTGGAAGCTCATGGGGGCCGGCATTACCGCCATGGGCGGAGGCGCACTGCGGAGCAGGAGCATCATCCCGCAAAGCAGCGCACAAAAACAGAATTCCAGGCCCCCAATCACCAGAATCGAGTACCGCGCCCACAGCCGCATGCGAAACAGACCCACCACTGTCCAGCCGCAAAACAGGAAAAAGCACAGCATCATGGCGGTGGTCAGGACCATGACGATGCGCACCCCCGGCACCATAGGCACGGCCGGGTTCTGCATAAAGATGGCAACGCCGGTCGAGACCAGGCCGCCCAAAATCCCGATGCCCGCCATTAACCCCAGGACCACCGCTGCAACCACGACTCCCGCCGGCCTGCGCACACGCGACCTGCCTTTCGTCTCGCGTCCCTCGTTCGTCTCGAACAATTTCGGCAACAGCATACTCCTGCGCACCCTCGGCGCTGCGATGAAATTCCCCTTAATCCGCAACAAGGGTTGCGTATACTTTCCACTCAGAACCCCCCGAGGCCTGCGAATGCCTTGTCTCGAAATGAAAGTGCCGGCGCTGCCGCACCCTGTGCCGTCCACACGCCTGCGTGCCCTGCTTGAAAAACCCGGCGCCGCGGTGCTCCGCCGCAACTCCATTGCGGAAGCGCCGGGGCATGAGGATGCGCAACTGCGCAACCGTGTGCGCGTCGCCGCCGTTCTGGTCGTCAACCTCACCGATCCGCCCAAACCCATCGAATCTGCCAAGCCGGATGCCACCGCCGCTTCCACCGAAACGGCCATCACGGCCGTCGCGGCGGATCCCGACGCAGACCCACTGGCGAGCAGCTTCGCCAAAGGGGTGGAGATCTGGATGACCGATGGGGAGCGCGCCACGGTGGCCCTTGCGGATCATGAGGAGATTTCCGGCGCCCTTGCCATGTTTGACGCCTGGCTGCGGCTCACCCGCTTCCCGCCCGCATTCCAGCGTCTCGATCGCCGCCTCGTCGGACTCAGCTATCTCTTCCGCGAAGGGCTTTCCATCGGAATCCAGGGGGATCCCGCTGAAGTGCCTCCCGAAGAAGAAACCTTCTTCGACTGTGTCGCGCCCATCCCGGAGATCGACGATTTTCGCGAGCCGCGCTTCGTCGTGCGCCTGCCCGACCCGGGACTCGCGTACTTTCACGATCTGCTGCGCTCCGCCTCGGCCTGGCTGGACAACAATTCTTACCCCAACATTCTCGGATCGAGATGAACCACGGGGCCACAACCGCCGCTCTGTCCTTACTGCTCACGGCCCCGCTTCAAATTGCGCATTCCTCCGGTCAACTCCCCAACCCGAATGCCGAACGCATCGAGAGCGGTGAGACTCGTTCGGCCGCCGGCGACACCATCGTGTATCGCATCCGCCTGCTGCCCATCGCCTCCTTTCCCGATCTGCCCACACCTGTCATTGCCGAACTCGTCCGCCGCCAGTGCATGATTCCGCAAAGCTTCGAAGCGCAGCAGCCGGAGAATGTCATCCATGGCTCCTTTTTTTCCTATGGGAGCAGCGACTGGGCCGCGCTCTGCTCCTCTCAGGGCACCACCACTCTCTACGTCTTCTTCGCTGGTCAGTTCGAATCTCCGATTGCCCTGCGCAGCCAGCCCGATTCGGCATGGCTGGGCGCCGAGCCCGGCAGCTCCGTCTCGGGTTCGGCGTGGGGCATCGCGGTCCGCTCGGATGCCGAATTGCGCGCTTCGCCCCAACTTCGCCGTGGCGTCGCCATCGATCACGACGCTATCGACGATGCCCGCCTCGAACGCTCTCTCTCGATCCACTACTACCTGGCGGGACGATGGCTCAACCTCAATCGCAGTGACAACAGTGACTGATTGGCCCGCAGATTTACTGCTCGACCGCCGCAACGAATTCTCATGCCCGCCGCAACTAATCTTTCGTTTCTATGTCTAATGCATCGCAGCGCCTGTGGTTCCGGCTCTCTTTTCGGCACCAGTTATCTCCCGGTTTCCTGCCCGTCAGGTGGAGGGTTTGCTCTTGGGTCCGCAGCCGTCGAATACCAGGCCTGAGGTTGAATCAACCTATGAAAACCCGCCGGTTTCTCCGGAGTCTGCGTTCACGAGGGCAGGGTTATGATGGAACGCACCGATCCGTCGAGTCGCTCCCGTGTCGTTTCGCCGTGCATCGTTGCGGCGCAACCAGTTCCCCTTTCGACCTTGAGAAGGATGGCCATGTTTTTCTCGATCGTACGCACGATCCGCTCCCTCGCAATCGTCTCCGCATCCATTGTTCTTTCCAGCGCGACACTTCCGGCGCAGACCGCAGCCCAGTCGGTGGTGCCCAGCCGCATCGTCAGCACCATCGATGAAAACTCCCGCGTTGCGCTGCACGGCTATGTGAGCCCGCTCGCCAACGTGGCGAACGACCGCGGCGCGGCACCCGATTCCATGCCGCTCACGCGCATGCACCTGGTGCTGAAGCGGAGCCCCGATCAGGAAACGTCGCTGCAGCAGTTCATCTCGACCGCGCACACCGCAGGCAGCGCGAATTACCACAAGTGGCTTACGCCGGAACAGTTCGGCCAGCAGTACGGCCCCTCCGACCAGGACATCGCTACCGTCGAATCCTGGCTCTCCTCCCACGGCTTTGCCGTCAGCGGCGTGGAACCCGGCAAGCAGGTCATCGAGTTCAGCGGCAACGTTGCGCAGCTGCGCAGCGCCTTCCACGCGCAGATCCGCAAGTATGAAGTCAACGGCAACACGCACTTCGCGACGGCGAACGAGCCGGATATCCCCGCGGCGCTCGCCCCCGTGGTCGGCGGATTCGCCTCTCTCAACGACTTCCTGCCCAAAAAACTCATGGCGCGCCGTCTGGGCACAGCGTCCTACGATCCGAAGACCGATAAAGCCACTCCGAACTGGACCTACGGAAACAGCAGCGGCGTCAGCTTCGTGCTGGCGCCCGGGGATTTCGGCATTCAGTACGATCTGCCCAATTCCACTTTGAACTCTAAGTTCACGGGCACGACGCTGGACGGCACTGGGGAAACCATCGCCATCCTCGACTTCGCCAACATCAACGTCGATCTCGCCAACCAGTTCCGCTCGATGTTCGGTCTTCCTGCCAACCCTCCCAACATCATCATTGACGGTAACGACCCCGGCATCGACGGGATCAACAATCCCGACGGCGAGAACGGCGCCTCGATTGAGTCGTACCTTGACGTGGAGTGGGCGGGAGCGGTTGCGCCCAAAGCTACCATCGATTTGGTGATTGCCGCCGATACGGCGCTCGAGTCCGGCGGCATCCTGGCGGCTGAACATGCCGTTTACGGCGATATCGCTCCGGTGATCAGTGTCAGCATCGACGTCGGCGGCTGCGAGCAGGAGGCTGGCTCCATCAACGCCTTCATCAACGGCCTTTGGGAACAGGCTGCCGCCCAGGGACAGACCGTGGTCGTGGCTGCGGGCGACTCCGGGGCCGCGGGTTGTGACGACGACAACACTGAGGAGTACGCGATCAACGGCCTCGGCGTGAACAGCTGGGCCTCGACCCCCTTCAACGTCGCCGCGGGCGGAACGGACTTCTATTACAGCAGCTACGCCAGCAGCTCGGCGCTCAATACCCAGCTGGGGACTTACTGGAACACCACCCCCTCGCAGAATCCCTCCGTTTCGATCCTCGGCTATATTCCCGAACAGCCCTGGAACGACAGTCAGTACGGACTCGACGCCGTCAATTACTACACCGCGACCGGCGCTACCAGCATTGTTGGCGGCAGCGGCGGGGCCAGCAGTTCCGCGGTTTGCAGCACCGGCAGCTACAACTCCACCACAGGCGCCTGCACCGGCACGGTATCCGGTTACGCCAAACCTTCCTGGCAAACCGGAACCGGGGTTCCCGCCGACAAAGTGCGTGACATTCCTGACATCTCCCTGTTCGCCGCGGATGGGCTGAATTACAGCTACTACCCGATCTGCGCGTCGGACGGCGACTGCCAGAGCCCAGGCGGCAGCAGTTTGTATCAGATCACCGGAGTGGGCGGCACCTCGGCAGCGGCGCCTACCTTCGCTGGCATCATGGCGCTGGTGAATCAGCAGTATGGTGCGCAGGGCCAGGCGAACTTCGTACTGTACCCGCTCAAGGCGCAGTTTCCGGCCGCCTTCCACGACATCACCAACGGCACCAATTCGGAGCCCTGCAACGTAAGTTCCATCGATCTGGATGGCAGCATTGTTGCTCCGCTGGACTGCATCGCCGTGAAGAGCCCTGTCACCATCACCGACCCGACTTATGGCATTCCGGTCACCGAAGGGGAGCTTGGCACCGGCTCTACGCCGGATTACAACGCGGCCGCCGGCTATAACCTCGCGACCGGCCTGGGCTCGGTCGATGCCAGCGTGCTCCTCAGCGACTGGAACAAGGTCAGCTTCACCACCACCGGGACAACGCTGACGCCTTCCTCCACGAGCTTCACGCATGGGACCGCGATCACCATCAGTGGCGCGGTGACGGGCGGCACCGGAACTCCCACCGGAGCTGTGGCACTGATGACCAGCAGCACCGAGCCCCTGCAGCAGGGAGTGGCCTCGTTTGCGCTGACCAGCGGCGCCTTCAGCGCAACCAACGTCAACTATCTCCCCGGCGGCACTTACAACATCTGGGGCCGTTACGGCGGCGACGGAACCAACGCAGCCAGCAGTTCCACTCCCGTATCGATTACGGTCGCGCCGGAAGCCAGCACCACAGTTTTCGACGTCCTGAACTCCGCATCCGCCAGCACCGCGAGCGTCATCGCCAGCGGCACCAGCGTGCCCTACGGCACCCAGCTCATCCTGGCCGCGCAGACCTACGGCTCCACTTACTACACCACCTGCGTGACCACCAACAGCACCAGCGCAGGCTGTGCGTCCTACGGCACCCCGACAGGAACAGTCCAATTCACGGATAACGGCACCACCATCAACACCGCCGTCATCAATGCCGAGGGAGACGCGGAATTTAACGGCGCTTACTACGTTGGCAGCCATGCCGTTACCGCCAACTACTCCGGCGACAACAGCTATGCCAAATCCTCGGGGACGGCCATCAACTTCACCGTAGCCAAGGACGCACCGATCCTGAATGTGTACACCAGCTATGCCAATTCGTCGGGGCAGTTCCCGTCAGGCCAGGCGGATGTACTCACCATCATTGTGCAGAACAGCGCCAACGTGGTACAGCTCTCCAACGGCACGCTCACGACGGAAACCGGCTATCCCTATACCGTGCCCGCAGCCACACCGACGGGGACCGTCACCATCAGCGGAATCACCGGGCTCACGACCGCCACGCTCGCCCCCGGCGTTGATCCGGCGACGGGCGCTGCGGTCGGCATCGCCACGGTCACGGTACCGACCACGGCTGCGACGGGCACCGCCAACGTGACCTTCAGCTATGCAGGAGATGCGAATTACTCGTCGACCAGCATCACGGGGAGTATTCCCTTCGCAAGCGCCGGCGGAACGGCCTCGACCATCACGGCAAGTCTGAGCGGGAGCATCTCGGCCACGACAACCGTCACCGTCAGCGGTACGGTCACCGGCAGCGCCGGAGGCGCGGCGCCCACCGGCACTGTGATGATCTACGCCGGCGGCTATATCCTCACCGAAGTCCCGCTCGTGCCGCCCACAACAGCTAAAGTCACCCTCCCTGACAAGCAATTGCGGCACGTTGACCTGCTGGCCAGTGGTGGAGGCGCGATTCTCGCCTGCGTCCTGCTCCTCACCATCCCGGCTCGCAGGCGGGCATGGCGGAACTTCCTCGCCCTCCTGCTGGTCGGCTGTGTCATCGGCTTCGGCGTCGGCTGCGGCGGTGGTGGTGGATCCAGCGGCGGTGGAGGAGGCGGTGGTGGCGGCGGTGGTGGTGGAGGAGGCGGCACTGCGCTGTCTTCAACTTTCTCGGCGACCTTTAACAGCGCATCTCTGCTGCAGGGCACCAACACCATCACGGTGCAGTACCTGGGCAGCACAACCTATGCACCGTCGACCTACACGCTGAGTACCTCGCTGACCAATGGGCTGTCGGACTTCTCCCTGACCTCGGCCAGTGCGCAGGTTCCGGTCACAGCGGGTTCGAGCGCGACAACCACCGTTTTCGTAAGTCCGACCAACGGCTTTAGCGGAACCGTGAACCTGAGCTGTGGTGTTGTGGGATCGCCCACCGGCGTGACCTGCTCGCTCAGCCAGAGCACCGCGACTCTCACTTCGACCACCAGCAACACCAGCCCGGTCAATCTATCCGTTCCGGTTACGCTAACGATCAACACGACCGGAACGCCCGCGGCCGGAAACTACGCAGTCACCGTCATGGGCACCGCAGGCAGCCAAATTCACACCCTGGGCGTCGTCGCCGCCGTCCAGTAAACAGTTCCACGTATCACCATCCCGCTCCTCGCAAGGGGAGCGGGATTTCCTTTTTAGCCTCCCCCACCAGGGCCCTCTTCGTCGACCCCGCTCGATCCCGCATCCCAGAAAGGGTGATCCTCCCGCCGCTCTGGCCGGTATACTGCTCTCAATTCCCCCCGAATGAATCAGTTGGGCCCTGCAAATCGACGGACGAGCCCGGAACACCACTAATTCGGACAAGGATTGTTTAACGCTTCATGAAGAGCGCGCCCGCCCGCGACGTCAAAATCCGGGACGACAACGGCGGCATTGCCGAGCTGGAACTGATCCCCGCGCGCTCAACGCGGATCGAGGAGCCACCGTCCGCAACCCCTGAGCGGCTGCGTCGAGCCGCTCGGGCCCTCTGCGCGCTCTGGGCCCTGGGCATCGCCGCCCTCTTCTGTCTCCACTTCCCGCATCTCCTTGCCGACTTCCCCAACCACTCGCCCTGGATGGACTACTCGAAGTACACCGACGAGGGCTGGTACGGCAACGCCGCCATTCGTCACACCCTGACCGGCCATTGGTATCTCCATGGCGATTTCAATCCCGGCATCGCTTTGCCCGTCTGGCCGCTGCTGCTCACCGTCGTCTTTCACTTCACCGGAGTCAGCCTCGCCGCCGACCGAGTTCTCGGCCTCGCCTTCTTCGGCGTGAATCTGTTCCTCGCGTATTACGTCGTCCGCACCCAGGCGCAACGCTGGGTCGCACTGCTCGCCGTCACCCTGCTCGTGACCAGCCCGTTTCTCTGGGCCTTCAGCCGCCTCGCGATTCTCGAGCCAACACTGATCTGCTTCCTCCTGCTTTCCTGGTTGCTCGCGCTGCGGCTGCTGCGCGCCTCGACACGCCTACAAACGCCCATCCTCATGGCCATCGGCATTCTGATGTGCCTCATGGTCCTCACCAAAACCACCGCCATCTTCATCCTTCCTTCCACGTTCTTTCTCATCGCTCGCGCTTACGTTTTCCGGCGAAGATCGCTGCGCCCGCTGGCGATCGCGACCGCTGCGGCTGCCCTGCCCTGGTGCGCCTGGTATTTCCTCCTCGTCCGCCCGCATTATCGCGTTGACTACCAATACCTCTTCGACGCGAATCACTGGCCGCAGCCCACCACCATCGGCGGCTGGCTCGCCGCGTTCTGGTACGCGTTGCATGGCACCCTTTGGATCTCTTCGCCCCTCTGCCTCGCCGCCGCCGCTCTTCTTCTGCTGCCGCTTGTTCCCGCAGCCAAAGCCCAGTCTCCGGCCCGTCCGTCCGGCCAGGACTCCGGCGTGGGCTCCGGCCAGAATCTATGGCGCAACCCGGTGATCGCCGCTTCGCTTCTCGCCGCCGCGGGATACATCTTCTTCGCCGGCTGGCACAACAGCCCGCAGCCGCGCTATTACGAGACGGTCATTTATCCGCTCTGCTTCGTCCTCGCCCTCGGAACCGCCGACCTTCTGCGCCGTTCGCGTACCCTTCTTCTTCGCATCTGCGGCGCGGCCGCGCTCGCGGTCATGGTCATCGTCTCTACCAGCGGCATCTTCCGCATCGCCGGCTACCTCCGGCATCCCGAGTACACATTCCTTAATGCGGCACGCGGGATCACGCAGTCCATCGATCATCATCCCGGCCCGCATCGCCTTCTGCTCTCCATCAGCGGGGACGACATCCAGCTGATCACCGGTCTGCCTGCCATCTGCGACGACTACGGCACCTGGGATCTCCCGTATCGGATTCACAGCTACCAGCCCGGCTGGTATGCCACGTGGAACGAAGTCGACCCCGGCACCCTCGTCGATCTTCAGACCCAGTACTCTCTCGAGCGCGTTGCCGACTTCCCCGCTTTCGACGATCCCGACCGCAACCTCCTCATCCTCTACCGCATGGTTCCTCTGCCACCGGCCCGGCAGACCTACGTGGCAAAGGATGAAGAAGCCGCAAACGCCGGCAAATAGTACCTCCCTTAATTCTCCCGAGACCTGCCACAGACCTCAGAATCCCGCGACTTGCCTCCGCTGACAGCTGTCCAGGTAGCCACGGTTCGTTACTTTTTTCTTGACATATCCGGAATGAAGCCCCAATCTGTAGATGGCTTAACGGCTATCGGCCAGGATGTTGTAGAGGGTTGGCATCCGGACCCAAGGGAGAAGGGTTCCCACGGAGGCAACCTAAGGTCAGCCCTCCCCCACATACCCGGCTCTCCGCAGAGGCTTCGTTCCGAGCGAAGCCTCTCCTTTTAAGCCTCGGCCTCACCTCCTCCACCAATTTCACCCTCCCCACTGCTCGATGAACCCTGCTCCCTGATCTCCTCATCCAAAGGCCTGCATGACTTCCCAAAATCCCGCCGGTCTCTTCTCCCCTTTGCAAATTGGTTCTCTGACCCTCTCGAATCGCATCGCCGTCTCGCCCATGTGCGAGTACTCCTGCGAGGACGGCTTCGCCAACGACTGGCACCTTGTCCATCTCGGCAGCCGCGCCGTCGGTGGAGCGGCCCTGGTCTTCACCGAAGCCACCGCTGTTACGCCCGAAGGTCGCATCAGCCCGCAGGATCTTGGCCTGTGGAAGGACGAGCACATCGCGCCGCTGGCCCGGATCACAGCCTTCCTCCACTCCCAGGGTGCCTATGCCGGAATCCAGCTCGCCCATGCCGGCCGCAAGGCGAGCACGTACCGCCCGTGGAGCGGTGAAGGTGTCGTCACCCCGGAAAACGGCGGCTGGACCAACGTCGTCGCTCCCAGCGCCCTCCCGTTTGCGCCGAACTACCCGATGCCCCACGAGCTGGACCATGCCGGCATCGCCGAGATCCGCAGCGCCTTCCGCGAGGCGGCCATCCGCGCCAACAGGGCCGGGTTCGACGTCATCGAGATTCACTCCGCCCACGGCTATTTGCTGCACGAATTCCTTTCTCCGATTAGTAACCATCGCCGCGACGAATACGGTGGCAGCTTCGAGAACCGCGTTCGCCTGCTGCTTGAAGTCGCCGGCGCCATCCGAGAGGTCTGGCCCCGCGAGCGTCTGCTCTTCGTGCGGATCTCCGCTACCGACTACACCGAAGGCGGCTGGGACCTCCCCCAGTCCGTTCGCCTCGCTGCTCTGCTGCGCGATCGCGGCGTCGACCTCATCGATGTCTCCTCCGGCGGCAACGTCGCGGGCGCAGCCATCCCGGTCGGGCCCGGCTATCAAACGCCCTTCTCCGAAGCGATCCGAGCGCAAACCGGCATCCTCACCGGTACCGTCGGCATGATCACAGACCCTGCCCAGGCCGCGCACGTCGTCCGCACCGGACAGGCCGACCTCGTTATCCTCGCTCGGGAATTTCTGCGGGATCCCTATTGGCCGCTCCACGCCGCCGCGGCTCTGGGCGAAACAACATCTTGGCCGTCGCAGTATCTGCGTGCCGCTCCGGCGAAGAGCCCATCCCGGATCCCCGTCGAGAACAAGCGCTGACACTTTTTCTACTTTCTTCTCCCGCCCGCCACCGCGTACCCTATACTGCGTCTGAGAGCCGCGCCGGTTGCGGCTCGGCGCAACCTCCATGCCCAAACACGCAGCGCAGCGCCGGTCCCGCCACGAACCCATCATTCCCGACAAGCTCTATTTCCGCATTGGCGAAGTCGCGCGGCTGTGCGGCGTAGAAACCTACGTGCTGCGTTTCTGGGAGACCGAATTCCCGCAGATGCGCCCCAACAAAAGCGGCACTGGCCAGCGCCTCTATCGCAAGCGCGACGTGGAGATGGCGATGCGTGTCCGTCGCCTGCTCCATGACGAGGGATACACCATCGCCGGCGCGAAGCAGGTGCTCGCCCAGGAAGCCCGCGAGCTGCGTTCCAAATCGCCGCAACTACCGCTGATCGAGGGAGGAGCCAGTTCCGCCCGGGTCAAGGCGAAGCTGCAGAAGGTCCGCGCCGAATTGCGCGAACTGCTCGGCGCCCTTTCCGCTCCACCCACGCGCAAACCGCGCATCGGCAGCCACAGCGGCCCCAAATTGTTTGAGTAGGGACTTCTCGTCCGGGCGGGCGCGCTTTCGCGCCAACCGGGGAGGCGCGGCCGGTTTATCGTCCCCGCATGCCGCCCAGCATCCCCATGGCGCGCCGCTGGAGCATCCCGCCACCTTTGCCGATGCCCTTGAACATCTTCCTCATCTGCGCATATTGCCGCAGCAGCTGATTCACTTCCTGCACCGTCGTCCCTGACCCGTTCGCGATCCGTTTCCGTCGGCTGCCTGAGATGATCTCGTGGTGATCGCGCTCCTTCTGCGTCATCGAGTTGATGATCGCCTCCACCCGCGACAGCTGCTTCTCGTCCACCTGCCCGGCCATCTGCTGCATTCCGGCCAGCGGCCCGACGGATGGCAGCATTTTCATAATCGATTCCAGCGATCCAAGCTTCTTGATCTGCCGCAGCTGATCGCGAAAATCCTCCAGCGAAAATCCATCGCCCGACAGGGCCTTCCGCGCAAACTCCTCCGACTTCTTCTTGTCGAGTTTTTCTTCGGCGCGTTCGATCAGGCCCATGATGTCGCCATGCCCGAGGATCCGGCTCACGATCCGGTCCGGATGAAACGGCTCGAACGCATCCGGCTTCTCCCCCGTGCCGATAAACTTTACCGGCTGCCCCGTGACGTGCCGGATCGACAGTGCCGCGCCGCCGCGCGCATCGCCGTCCATCTTCGTCAGCACCGTTCCCGTCAAACTCAGCTGCTTGTGGAACGCCTCCGCCGACTTCACCGCGTCCTGGCCGGTCATCGCATCGGCGACAAACAGAATCTCCTGAGGAGAAAGGAGCGCCTTCAGCTTCGTCATCTCCTCCATCAGCAATTCATCGATGTGCAGCCGCCCCGCCGTATCGACGATGAGCGTGTCACAGCCGGTAATGACCGCCTCGCGCCGCGCCTCTTTGGCCAGCCGCTCGACCAGCGGCGTCCCGGCCTTTTCGCCCTTCTCGTCGCCCTCGTAGATATTCGCCTTGATCGCTTTGGCCACCACGCGGAGTTGCTCGCGCGCCGCCGGCCGGTACACGTCCACGGAGACGAGCATCGGACGATGACCGCCCTTTTGCAGCCACGCCGCCAGCTTGCCCGCCGTGGTGGTCTTGCCCGACCCCTGCAGGCCCGCCATCAGGATCACCGTCGGAGGCCGCGAGGCAAACTGGAACCGCGCCACATCTTTGCCCAGGATCGCGATCAGTTCGTCGCGCACAATCTTGACGACCTGTTCGGTCGGCGAAAGCGAGGTCAGCACCTCCTGCCCGAGAGCCTTCTCGCGGATGTGCTCGATCAGCTCCTTCACAACATTCAGGTTGACGTCGGCTTCGAGCAGCGCCACGCGAATTTCGCGCAGCGCTTCCTGCATATTCTCCTCGGTGACCGACCCCTGCCCCCGAAGGTTCTTGAAGGCGCGCTGTAATTTCTCAGAAAGGTTCTCAAACATAATCAGAAGCCCAGTTTACCGGAGGACTCGCCCGTCCAGGCGGGACTCGCCCGTCCGGGCGGACGCGCTTCGCGCCTCGCCGACACCCGGCCCCGGCGGGTTGGCCGCAGAGCCTGCATATCAAACTCGCCCAAACCCATCCCGATCTACAATCGACCCCAAACGAGGCGAACCCATGAGAAAGTCGTTTCCCGCAATCCTGCTCTTCCTCTTCGCGCTCCCACTCTTCGCCCAGGGAGCGCCCCCGCAGGGCGCAGCCGACCAGCCCTATACGATGGAGTACTACTACAAAACCCCGTGGGGCCATCAGCAGGAGTTTCTCAATCTCTTCCTGAAAAATCACTACCCGCTGCTGCAGGCGATCCAGAAAACCGGCCGCATCCTCTCCGTCAAAATCGAGACCCCGGCGAATCACATGACCGAAGACGCGCGCTGGGACTATCGCGTGACCATCGTCTGGAAAAATTCGACCGTCGCGACCACTGCCAATCCGGACGAGGAAGCACTGATCCAGCAACTCTGGCCCGACCAGGCCAAATACCGCGCCGAGGAGCAGCGCCGCTTCGAAATCCTCCTCGCCCACTGGGATCTGCCGATCAGCAACATCACGCCCGAAGTAGCCCTGCGCTCCGGCCGCTGGGCAACACAGAGTGCGGGCGTCGTTGCTACTCTGGTTCCATGCCTGGTGTCACGCTCTCGCTCGAAAATAAGGTCGCCCTCATCACCGGAGGCTCGCGCGGCATCGGCGCCGCCGCGGTTCGCCTCTTCCGCCAGGCCGGAGGGCGCGTCGCCTTCAATTACCGCTCCGCTCGTGCCGCTGCGGAATCGCTTGCCGCCGAATGCGGAGGCCCGACGAACTGCGCTGCTTTTGCCCAGGAGTTGTCCAGCCCCGAAGAGGGACGCGCCCTCGTCCGCCGGACCGTCGACCACTTCGGCCGCATCGACATTCTGATCGCCAACCACGGCATCTGGGAATCCCAGGACGCCCCCATCGCGACTATGTCCGACAGCCAGTGGCGCACCACCCTCGCCATCAATCTCGACAGCGTCTTCGGCCTCATCCAGGCCGCAGCGCAGGAGATGCAAAAGCAAGACCGCCCGGCCGGCCAGGCCCCGGCGGCAAGCCCTGGCCAGGCCCCCGGCGGAAACATTGTCCTGGTCAGTTCCACCGCCGGCCAGCGCGGCGAAGCTTTCCACGCCGACTACGCCGCCAGCAAGGGCGCGGTCATCAGCATGACCAAGGGCCTGGCAACGGAACTGGCCCCGCACGGCATCCGGGTCAATTGCGTCGCTCCCGGCTGGGTCAATACCGACATGTCCGGCCCCGCCCTCAACGACGCGCGAACTCGCGACCGCGTCTTGTCCCTGATTCCACTCGGCCGGCCTGCGGATCCGCTCGAAATCGCAGGCCCCATCCTCTTTTTGTGCACGCCGCTTGCTGGCTTTATGACCGGAGAGATCGTCAATGTAAATGGAGGAGCTGTCTTAGTCGGTTAGCCCATGCGAAAGATTCTGGTCTTCACGATTTCTGCCCTGCTTTTTGTTTGCGCCCGCTGTTTACGCGCCCAAAATCAATCTCCTGACGCGCCGCCGCCCGCCTCCAGCGTGGCCGCGCCCACCACCAGCGAAGAAGACACCAGCAGCAAGAAGGCCCGTGAGGCCCTCAATCAGATGGTCCAGGCTCTCGGCGGCGACCTCTGGCTCAACCAGCAGAACCTCTACATTGACGGCCGCATCGCTGGCTTTTACCAGGGCAAACCCACCGGGGCCACCGTCCGCTACTGGGACTGGCGCACGCCCACCGAAGAGCGCATCGACCTGACGGAAACCAGCAAGGATAAACACAACTGGACGCAGATTTTCACCGGCAAATATTGCTGGGAAATCACCTTCCGCGGCAAGCTGCCCATTCCGAAAGATCAGTGCGCCGAGGCCATCCGCCGCCGCGATCACTCCATCGAAGCCGCCGTCCGCGTCTGGATGAAAGACCCCTCCACCGTCCTGATGTATGAGGGGCAGTCCCTTGCTGAGCGCCACCTCGCGCAGCAGGTCACGCTGCTCAACGGCGACAACGACTCTATCACTATCCAGATTGACGCCATGAGCCACCTGCCCCTGCGCCGCACCTACTACTGGCGCGACCCGCTCTACAAGGACAAGAATGAAGAAGTCGAGGAGTACGACGACTACCACAACATCGCTGGCATCCAGACGCCCTTCACCATCACCCGCCTGCACAACGGCGACATGACCAGCCAGCGCTTCGTCTTCAAAGCCGCCTACAACGTCCCGCTGCCGCCTGACGGATTTGACGCTGACGCCGTCGCGGCGCGCACCCACAAATAGCAGGCTTTCTCCCCAACGCACAAAAGCCGCATCCGAAGATGCGGCTTGTTTTCGCTACGAACGCTGGTTCGCCCGCTCTACTTCACCTGGGGCGTGGCGCTTTCCGACTTTGCGGTCGTGTCGGTCTTCGCAGCGTCGGGATTCTCCGCGTTGCCCCCGCCCTTGATCCCTTCCTTGAATCCGCGAAACGCTTCGCCCAGTCCCTTGCCCAGGCCGGGCAGCTTGCTGGGGCCGAAGATCAAAAGCGCGATCACAAGGATAATGATCAGGTGCTCGGGTTTTAACAGATTGTCAAACATGAGAACTCTCCCGGAGCGCGCCCGCGTGGGGCACACTTCCGCACACCCTTATTGTCGCACAAGCGGAAATGTGCCGATAAGAAGAGGTTCGCGTCGCCTGCCTGGCCTCCGATCGGGCGCATGCGTACCGTAAGATGAACCGAGCGGACTATCCATGAGCAGCACCGAAAAAACCATCTGCATCCACGGCCACTTCTATCAGCCACCGCGCGAGAATCCGTGGCTCGAGACCGTCGAGGCGCAGGATTCCGCAGCCCCGTGGCACGACTGGAACGAGCGCATCACCGCGGAGTGCTACGCGCCCAATGGCGCGGCCCGCATCGTCAATGAGAAGAACGAGATCATCCGCATCTTCAACAACTATGCCCGGATGAGCTTCAACTTCGGGCCCACGCTGCTCTCCTGGCTGGAGCAGAACGCGCCGCAGGTGCATGAAACCATCGTCCACGCCGATCTTCGCAGCCAGAAACGTTACTCCGGCCACGGCTCGGCCATGGCGCAAATCTACAACCACCTCATCCTGCCGCTGGCCTCGACCCGCGATCGCATCACGCAGATTCGCTGGGGCATTGCCGACTTTCGCTATCGCTTCGGACGTGAACCGGAAGGCATGTGGCTTCCGGAAACCGCCGTCGACTCGGAGTCCCTCGAACTGCTCGCGCAGAACGGCATCAAATTCGTGCTGCTCGCGCCGCATCAGTGCGCGCGAATCCGTTCGCTGACGGCGCCGGCTCCGGTCCCAAAACCCACTGCCTCCGGAAAAGACGGAAAGGAACCGGCCGAGCCCCTCTGGACCGAAACGCCCAACGCTTCCGTCGACACCACGCATCCATATCTTGTCCGGCTGAAGGAGGGCCGCACCATTGCCGTCTTCTTCTACGATGGCCCCCGCTCCCGTGCGATTGCCTTTGAAGGATTGCTCAACAGCGGCGAAGGTTTTGCGCAGCGCCTGATGAGCGGATTCAAGCCGGAGAGCGCCGACGCGCAGATCGTCCACGTCGCCACCGATGGGGAGAGCTACGGCCACCATCATCGCTACGGAGAGATGGCGCTGGCCTGGGTGCTGCACTCGCTGCAGGACCATCAGGCAGATCCGAACGCGGTTCGCCTCACCAATTACGGAGAGTTCCTTGAGAAAAACCCTCCACGCTTCGAGGCGCAGATCGTGGAGAATACCTCCTGGAGCTGCGCGCACGGCATCGAACGCTGGCGTTCGGACTGCGGCTGCTCGAGCGGCCGGCCGGGCTGGAATCAGAAATGGCGGACGCCTCTGCGCAACGCGCTCGACAACCTTCGTGATGCGGTTGCGCCGCTCTTTCACGAGGCCGCCATTCGCATCTTCAAAGATCCGGACGCCGCCCGCAACGACTACATCAGTGTGGTGCTCGATCGCTCGCGCGCATCCCGCGAGGCCTTCTTTCAATCCCATGCGCTCTACGAACTCAATGAAGAGGAGCGCACGCGCGCCCTGATGCTGATGGAGCTCGAGCGCCACGCCATGCTCATGTACACCAGCTGCGGCTGGTTCTTCGACGACATTTCCGGCATCGAGACCGTCCAGGTGATCGCCTACGCCGGGCGCGTTCTGCAACTTGCCTCGGAACTGTTCGGCAAGCGCGCCGCCAATCTCGAAAAGAAATTTGTCGAACGCCTCGCTTCGGCCAAAAGCAACCTCCCCGAGCAGCAGGACGGCGCCTCCGTCTATAACCGCTACATTCGCTCCATGCAGGTGGGCCTCGAGCAGGTGGCCGCCCACTACGCCATCAGTTCCATCTTCACCAGCTATCCCGACGAAGCCGATCTCTTCTGCTACTCGGTGCGGCGCCTCGCCTGGGATACGGTGATGTCGGGCCGCGTGCGCCTCGTGGTCGGCCAGGCGCTGATCTGCTCGAAGATCACCGAAGCCGCTGAGACCGTGGCCTTCGGCGTTCTTCATTTTGGCGACCAGAACATCACGGCGGTCGTGAAGCGCTTCGATCCTTCCGACTCGGCCGATTATGACAAGTTCGTCGAAGAAGCCAAAGCCGCTGTCAATCTCGCCGATTTTCCCGAGGTCGTCCGCTGCTTCGACCGCCATTTCGACGGCCAGACCTATTCCCTGCGCTCGCTCTTCCGCGACGAGCAAAAACGCATCCTCGAGATTCTTCTCACCGGCACGCTGCAGGAAGTCGAATCCAGCCTCTCGGCGATCTACGAAAATCAGGCCTCGCTCCTGCACTTCCTCACGCAGAGCAAGCTACCGCGTCCCGAAGCTCTCACCGTCGCTGCCACTTTTGCCATCAATGCCGGACTACGGCGCGCCCTCGAAGCCGAACCCCTCGACGCCATCCAGGCCCGCACGTGGCTGGGGCTGGCGAAGTCGGATCAGATCACGCTCGACAAACAGCTGCTTGGCTTCATCGCAGATCGGAAGATGAAAGACGTGATGCTGGCTCTGCACGAGCGTCCGGAAAATCTCGTCGCGGTGGAGGACGCTTTGCTGGCCGCGCGCACTCTGCGCGAATTGCCCTTCGATATCAACCTGTGGCAGGCGCAAAATCTCTGGTACGACACCTGGCGCTACCACCGCGATCAGCCACCCTCCACCGAGTGGCTGGAGAAAATGAAAGAACTCGGCCAGCAGTTGCACATCGCCGTCGACTCCATCGTGCTCGACGAAGCCAATGGCAACGGCTCCAGCGCTCCTCACGAAGCAGCACAACTGGCCGAAGAAGACGCCCGAAAGACAGCGTGACCAAAGCTGCTGAAGCGGCCAGCCAGGCCCTCAGCGGAAAAAGCGGTTAATTGAAACGGTCAGCGCGCTGGTCGCGGCCTTCTGTGCACTGTTCCTCAGCTTCTCCACCGCAGCGTGACCGGGCCCTCCATCGGATGCTTCATCGGCTGCCCCGTCCGCTCCGCATCGAAGCGCGCCTGCTTCAGCGCGAAGTACCACTTCGCCGGTTTATCCGCGTCGTCGATCAGCATCAGAGCCGGATCGAACTTCAGCCCCTCCGCCTGCTGGATCATCGTTACCTGATCCTGGCGCACAAACATGTTCCCGAAGAAGCGCAGGATCGAGGTCATGAACGGCATGTGGTAGAGCACGTTCCACGCGCCAACCACGTCGATGCGGCAGGCCGTCGCCGTCGTTGGCGTCACCGTCGTCAGGCTGGAAAACCACTTCGGGCCGCACCGAATCGTTTCGTAGCGCCGGTTCGGGAGCACAAAATCGATCGTCGTCGTGATCGGTTCGCCGTACACACCCAGCAATTTGTACGGCGCGCTGTTCCTCGACGGCGCATGCGTGGCCATGCGAAACCCCCGTTGAATCGGCTCGAAGCGCTTCTCCTTCTCATGGATGCTGGCCTCTTTCCGCCACCACCACGACTGATGCACAAACGGCCCATGCGCCGGATCCATCAGACCGATGATCCCGTGGTCCACATTGCACGGCAGGTCAGCGGTCAGATGCTCGCTGCGAAAGCGTTCGCTGAATTTCGGCAATTCCGGCACCGGATCGAGCGCCGCATCCTCCGCTTTGACGCGTCCTCGCCCCGCCTCCGGTACATAAACCCACGCATAGCCATCGCGCTCCTCGCACGGATATGCCATCCCGTGCAGGTTGCGTGGGAAAGTGTCCTCCTGGGTCAGCGACGGGATCTCCATGCACTGTCCGGACACCGGCTCAAAAACCCAGCCGTGATACTTGCACGTCAGCGATTTGCCGTCGAACCATCCGCACGACAGCGGAATCCCTCGATGCGGGCACAGGTCGCGCATCGCAAACAGCCGGCCATCCTCCCGCCGCCCCAGCACCAGGGGGATGCCCAGCAGCATGGCCGTCGCCATGCGCTTGCCCTGCAGCACCTCGCTGCGCATCGCCGGATACCAGTCATTGAAAATCAGCGTCGCCGGAGGCCCGGTGACGAGTGCGTTCGCCATATGATCGAGCAGCCTTCGTCCACTATACCGCCCGGAATTTGGCCCCGTGCGCGCACCCGCACACGCCTGTTTTCGGCGTCGAATCGGGCCCGTTTTTTCCTCAAAGTTGCAACCCTGAGAGTGGCCGGCTGCAACCCCCTGAATCCATTGCCTTAACCCGCCTTGTGCAGACCTAACTCTTCCCGTATCATAAAGATAAGCCCTTCGGTCGCTCCTCGCAGTTGGCCCTCCCGGCGTGACCCCCGGCCCATACAAATCTATGGCAGACGATCAGAATCCTCTCCTTCCCCTTGGCGGTAACTCGAGCGACGGACCGAATGGTCCCACCGGCCCGGGCGCCGCGAATCTCGTCCCCATCAATATCGAAGACGAGATGCGGCGGTCGTATCTCGATTACTCCATGTCGGTCATCATTGGGCGTGCCCTCCCCGATGCCCGCGACGGCCTCAAGCCCGTGCATCGCCGCATTCTTTACACCATGCACGAGATGGGGCTGCAGTCGAACAAGAAGTACACCAAGTGCGCCAAGGTCGTCGGTCAGGCGATGGGCGTTTACCATCCCCACGGCGATTCAGCGATCTATGACTCGCTGGTTCGCATGGCGCAGCCCTTCAGCATGCGGTATCCCCTGGTCGATGGCCAGGGCAACTTTGGCTCCGTCGATGGCGATCCGCCGGCGGCGATGCGTTACACCGAGTGCCGCCTCGAGAAGATCAGCGCCGAGCTGCTAGCCGATATCGAGATGGAGACCGTGGACTTCGTCCCCAACTATGACGAATCCACTTACGAGCCCTACGTCCTGCCGACGCGCATCCCGAATCTGATCGTCAACGGCTCCAACGGTATCGCGGTCGGCATGGCAACGAACATCCCGCCGCACAATTTGACTGAAGTCATCAATGCTGCCATTGAGATGGTCAACAATCCGCACGCCGGCCTCGCCGAAGTGCTGAAGCACGTGCAGGGCCCGGACTTCCCCACCGGCGGATTCATCTACGGCAAGAGCGGCATCGCCCAGGCCTATAAAACCGGCCGAGGCCGCTTCCTGGTGCGCGCCAAATGCGCCACGGAAAACATGGCCCAGGGACGCCAGTCGATCATCGTCAGCGAAATTCCCTACCAGGTCAACAAGAACGTCCTCATCAAACGGATCGCCGAGCTGGTCAACGAAAAGATCATCGATGACATCAGCGATGTGCGCGACGAGAGCGACCGCGACGGAATGCGCATCGTCATCGAACTGAAACGCGGGGCCGAAGCGCAGATCGTCCTCAACCAGCTCTACAAGCACACCCAGATGCAGGAGAGCTTCTCGATGATCTTCCTGGCCGTCATCAACGGTCAGCCTCGCGAGCTGCCGCTTCCCGAGGCGATTCGCATCTTCATCGAGCACCGCCAGGACGTAGTTCGCCGCCGCACTGCCTTCCTGCTGCGCAAGGCGCGCGAGCGCGAGCACATCCTGCTCGGTTACCAGATCGCGCTCGACCACCTCGACAACGTGATCAAGATCATTCGCGGATCGTCGTCGCGCGCCGACGCCCGCGAGAACCTCTTCCAGTTCTTCTCCGGCAAGCGCATCACCGTCCGCGACCAGGCGCTGAACGGCGTGAAGCTCGATCCCGCGAAGTACGCGATCGACGCGACCACGCTGCTCAACGCCACGCTGATCCTCAGCTACCGTCAGATCGACGCCATCCTCGAGCTGCAGCTCTACCGCCTCACCCAGCTGTCCATCGACGAGCTGCTCAACGAGCTGCGCGAAGTCCGCGAGAACATCGCCGAGTACGAATCGATCCTCGCTTCGGAGAAGAAGCTGCGCCAGGTCATCGTGAAGGAACTCGAAGCCGTCCGCAAGGAATACGGCGACGAGCGCCGCACGCAGATCGTCGACGAAACCGCCGAACTGCAGCTCGAGGACCTCATTGCCGACGAACAAGTAGCCGTCACTGTATCGCATTCCGGCTATCTCAAGCGGACGCCAATCTCCACCTATCGCCAGCAGCGGCGAGGCGGCACCGGCCGTCTCGGCATGAAGACGCGCGAGGAAGACTTCGTCACGCAGCTCATCGTCGACTCGACCCACGCCTATCTGCTCTGCTTCACCAACAAGGGGCGCGTCTACTGGCTCAAGGTTTACGAGATTCCCGACGTAGGCGCCGCGGGCAAAGGCAAATCCATCGCCAGCCTGCTCAGCCTGCAGCCCGGCGAAACCGTGCGCAACATCCTGCCCGTGCGCAATCTCGAAGAAGAGGGCAGATTCATCTTCTTCGCCACGCGTAAAGGCACCGTCAAGAAGACGCCGCTCAAGGACTTCTGCAACGTGATGGCGCGCGGCATCATTGCCATCGGCATCGATGAAGACGACGAGCTGGTCGCCGTGCGCGTCACCGACGGGGAGCAGATCGTGTTCCTTGCCACACACGACGGCCTCGCCATTCGCTTCGGCGAAGAGGACGTTCGCTCCATGGGCCGTCCGGCCTATGGCGTGCGCGGCATCGACATCGGCAAAAACGACTACGTCGTGGGCATGGCCGTTACGCCGAAGAAGAACGGTGTCGTCCACCGCATCCTCTCGGTCACTGAGCAGGGCTTCGGCAAGCGCACGGACGTCGAGGAGTACCGGCTCCAGTCGCGCGGCGGCAAGGGCGTCATCAACGTCAAGACCACTGCACGCAACGGCAAGGTCGTCGGCATCCAGCTGGTCGATGAAACCTCGGAGATCATCGTCATCAGCCAGTATGGCAAGATCATCCGCATCGACACCAACACCGTGCGCGCAGCCGGACGCTCCACCCAGGGCGTCAAGCTGCTCAATCTTGAAGAAGGCGATCGTGTGGCCGCCGCCGTCGTCATTCCGCCGGAAGAAGCGAAGGGCGAGCCAGAAACCGGAACGCTGCTGCAGTAAGCCGCAGCATTGGGCTGATATAGTTCGAGTTTCTCCGGGGTGGAAAGCCAATCCGCCCTGGGGAAATTTTTTCTCTTTGCAGTCATCGGGAGGCACGATGAAGCATGCCGGTGAAGCTGCCCTGGGCGCTATTGAATCAATTCTCATTGCGCTTCGCCGGATGGAAGGCATTCGTGAGCGGAAGTTAGGAGTCTTCTACAGGAAATCCTCGGCATTCATTCACTTTCACGAAGATCCGGTGGGCATTTTCGTCGATCTGCGCGAAGACGAGGCATGGATCCGGCTGCCCGTGAATACTTCGTTGGAGCGTCGCCAGTTTCTGCGTCTGGTGAACCAAATACTGGGCGCGAAATAGATCGCTTCGTCAACGTACCCCACCGCGGTTGTAAAGCCTGCCTGTCCGCTAAGCCGTAATCTGAATTGATGCGCTTTTCACCCCACGTCCGAGACATCGCCGAGCTATGCATCGGCTACGGCCTGATCCTCGTCGTCATCTGGACGCCGAATCCTGCGCAGCGCATTCTCTACTGGACCGCCTTCGCCTGGATCGCAGTCACCGCGATCCTGCGCCGCAAAGAAACCGCACCGAACGGCCTCGGCTTCCAAGGTTTGCTTCCCTCGTTGTGGATCGTCGTCGCGGCCGTCGTCCTCTCGCTCGCTGGCCTCCTGCTGGCTAAGCAGCTGCACACACTCCACCGGCTCTATGGGCCGCTCCCCGTCGTCACGCACGTTTGGGGATACGCGCTCTGGGCGCTGATGCAGCAGTTCATCCTGCAGGTCTACGTCCTGCTGCGCCTGCTCCGCCTGGGCATGAGGCGAACGCCAGCGATCGCGCTCGCCGCTGTTCTCTTCGCCATCGCCCACATTCCCAACCCCGTGCTCATCGCCCTCACCGCCATCTGGGGCGCGACCTCCTGCTGGCTTTTCCTGCGCTATCGCAACTTGTACCCGCTGGCCCTGGCGCATGGGGTCCTCGGCATGTGCCTCGCCGTCACCATCCCCAACCACATCAACCACCACATGCGCGTAGGCCTCGGCTACCTCGAATACCACAACCACCGCCCACACCCAACGCCGATCATCACTCCCTAAAACAAGAGTGCCCGCATAGGTAAAGCCCCGAGCTTTTCTATTCCCTGTTCCCTATTCCCAGCCTTTTCCTCACCGCGAAAAAGAACGGCAGCGATGCCACCCCCGTAGCCACACAAAACACCACCGCGTCCGGCACCGAAACGTCGTACAGGAACCCAATCGCCGCACTGCCCAGGAACCAGAAAATCCCATACGCCCCTGTGAACAATCCATACGCCGAGGGCCGCCGCTCCGGGGGCACCATGGTCGCCACCGCTGCCGGAATAATCGATTCGTGCACGCCCATCCCCAGCCCCCACAGCGCAGCGCCCACGAGAGCCAGGTCGAACCCACCCAGAAACATCAGTGGCGCCGACGCAATCGAGATGAAGGTGAGAGGGATCAGCACCGTCACGCCGAAGCGGTCGAACAGTTTCCCGAACAGCAGCGAACCCGCCCCACTGGTCGCCATCGCCACCGAGTAGAAGATCGGAATCCAGATCACGGAAGCAACGCCGTGCTTCTGCAGATGAAATGCGATCAGCTGAAAATCTGCGAAGCCGGCCGCCACCAGCGCCGCGCCGACGAGATAAATCCAGAACGAACGCCCCAAACCCGCAGCATGGATCGCCGGCGTGTGCGGCTCCAGGTCCTGTGGCCACGGATACAGAAACTTCGTCACCACAATCAGCACTGCGGTGATGATGGCCGGAATCAGCAGCGTCGCGAACGCAAGGTGAAAATCACCGCGATGCGCCAGGATCAGCGCCAGAACCAGCGGCCCGATCAGCGCGCCGGCCTGGTCGAGCCCCTCGTGCAACCCAAACGCCCACCCGATCCCCATTTCCTTCCCGGCATGGGAAAGCATCACATCGCGCGGTGGGTTACGGATTGCCTTACCCACGCGCTCCAGCACAATGAGCACTGCCGCGATTTGCCAGTTCCCTGCCAGCGCCAGCGCCGGCACGACTGCCATTTGCAGGAAGTAGCCGAACAGGGTCATCGGCCAAAACTGTCGCGTGCGCTCGCTGATCCGGCCGGAGAAGAACCGCAACCCGTACCCGAGCAGTTCGCCCAGTCCCGCCACCACACCGACCACGGCTCCGCTGGCGCCCAGGGTTTCAAGAAAGGGCCCAGTGATGCTGCGGCCGCCTTCGTAGACAAAATCGGCAAAAAAGCTGACCACGCCGATCATCAGCACGAAACGCAGCGCAACCTTCCCGGCGTGGCTGCGCGTTGATCCGCTGAAAGATGCCATTCGTCCCCGAGTCGCTCGTTTTATTGGAGATGCGCCGCTCTGGGTCGGAAGATCCGGTCGTGGCGCGGGGCCGCTTCGTGAACACCCGGTGAACTCCGAGGAAAAAAACAATCCGGCGGACTGGCACACCGCGTAGTTGTTTATGTAGTCTAATCCGCACCGCGAGGTCCCCCGCCCGGCGTTTCCCCAATTTTCCCAGGTTGCGCCTGGTCTGGTCCTCGCAATCCGATGGAGGAATGACAAATGACGAAATCCTTGAAGACCATGATGGTCGCTGCGGCCGTTTCGGGTCTGCTCAGCGGCGCGACAGTGATGCATGCGTCCGTGAACAGCTCAGCCGGCACCACACCGATCCTGAAGGCGGGCAAGCTGTCGTTCGCCGGTGTCGATATGGCCAAAGCGCCCAAACACTCCTGTAAGGGCAAAAACGACTGCAAAGGCCAGGGCGGCTGCAAGAGCAGCGACAATGGCTGCAAAGGGAAGAACAGCTGCAAGGGCAAGGGCGGCTGCGCGACCGACGGCTCCAAGATGCCTGACTAGTTTCACTCCGGCACGAAGGGCCGCCTCCCCCGCGGCCCTTTTGCCTTTAGCTCCCGAGGTTTCGTCTTGCCTGCAAATCGCTTCAACGGTTTTACCGACTACGGCGTCGGGATCGGTCTGCGCATTCCGCACTACCAGCACATTCTCTCGCGCCATCCGGTCGTCGACTGGTTTGAGATCATCTCGGAAAATTACATGGTCGATGGCGGCCGCCCGCTCGAAGTCCTCGACCAGATCCTCGAACAGTACAAAGTCGTCCAGCACGGCGTTTCGATGTACTTCGGCTCCGCCGATCCGCTCAGCCGCGAGCACCTGAAACGGCTGAAGCAGCTGGTGCGCCGCACGAAAACTCCCTGGCTCAGCGACCATCTTTGCTGGGGATCGGTGGACGGCCGCTACACCCACGATCTGCTCCCCATGCCCTACACCTGGGAAGCCGTTGAGGTGACTGCGCAGAAGATCCGCCAGGTCCAGGACTTTACTGAAGTCCCGGTCGTCGTCGAGAACGTATCCAGCTACGCCGAGTTCCACGCCTCCGAAATGACGGAGTGGGAATTCCTCAACGAGGTGGTCGAGCGCGCGGACTGCGGCATTCTGCTCGATGTGAACAACATTTACGTCTCTTCGAAGAATCACAACTTCGATCCCTTCACGTATGTCAATGCCGTCCCCTCGCATCGCGTCGCGCAGATCCACATCGCCGGGCACAGCAAATTTGAGAAGTACATTCTCGACACCCACGACCACCCGGTCCTGCCTGCAGTGTGGCGACTCTACGCGCGCGCCATCGAGCGCTGCGGACCCACGGCGACCCTGCTCGAGTGGGACGACAACATTCCCAGCTTCGACGAAGTGCATGCCGAAGCCCTCAAGGCTACGAAGTTTCTGAAAGCTGCTGCCGAAGCCGCGCCGGAAAAGAACAGCCTCGCCGCGGTCCAGGCCGCTGCTGCTTCCATGGCGGAGCGTGCAGGAGCCGCCCGATGAGCGGATCCGCCTCTCCACCCACAGGACTGCACGAGATTCAGCGCCGCATGGCCGCCGCCGTCATGCATCCGCTCACCCGCGACGAGACGATGCCGCGCAAACGTCGCGACGGCACGTCGAATCTTACCGAAGCCGACGCGATCATCCGTCCCAACGACCGGCTCACCTCTTTCGAGAGGCTGGAGATCTACAACCGGCAATACTGGTTCCGTCTCTATTCGTCGTTCGAGGAGGATTTTCCTGGGCTGCAGGCCATTCTCGGCCGGGCCAAATTCGACAAACTGATGCGCGCGTATCTCACCGACTGCCCGTCGGAGTCCTTCACGCTGCGGAATCTCGGGTCGAAGCTCGAAGCATGGCTCGGACAGCATCCCGAGCATCTGGGACCGCATCCGAAGGTGGCCCTCGACATGGTGCGCCTCGAATGGGCCCACATCGAGGCCTTCGATTCCGAGGAGCGCCCGCGTCTCAGCGCCGAAAAGCTGGCCGCCATCGACGAAAACTCCACCCTGCGCCTGCAGCCGCATCTGCGCGTGCTGGCGCTTTCCTACCCGGTCGATGATCTGCTTCTCGAGGTCCGCACCGAGAATGGGAGCGCGGCATCGTCGGCCAACAATGCCAACGTTGCGCGGAAACGCCGCCGGGTTCGCCATATTGCGGCGCTGAAGCCCAGATCGATCCATCTCGCCATCCATCGCCACGAGAACACGGTCTGGTACAAGGAGCTTTCCCCTGAGGAATTCGGTCTTCTGTCGGCTCTCATCGCCGGCAAAACGCTCGGCGATGCGATCGAACTTGCCCTGAAAGACAGCGCTCTGCCCGAAGACCAGCGCCCCGCATTTTTGCAGGAAGCCTTCGCCAGCTGGTCTATGCTGGGTTGGTTCACGACCTGACGGCCGTCCATGTTCCCGGCAAGAAAGAGCTACAAACCATGAACACGCCTGCCACCACCCCTGCGCCTGTTAAGCGTCCCGGACTCATCACGGGCCTCTATCGCCGGTTCCAGTTCCTCTCTGCCAAGCTGGAATCGCCGTTCCTCCTCGTCATTCGCGTCTTCTGGGGATGGCAATTCGCCCAGTCCGGATGGGGGCGGTTGCACAACCTGGAAAGGGCCACCGGCTTTTTCGCGAGCCTCAATATCCCGGCTCCCCACTTCACCGTCATCTGTATTTCTCTGCTCGAATTCGTCGGCGGAATCCTCCTGATCGCCGGCTTCGCCACCCGCTTCATCGGGCTTCTGCTCGCTGGCGACATGATTGTCGCCTATCTTCTCTCCGATCACCAGGCGGTTCGCTCCCTCTTCAGCAGCGATCCCACGCGCTTCTACACCGCCGATCCCTTCACCTTCCTCTATGCCTCTCTGATTGCGCTTATTTTTGGCGCCGGCCGCTATTCCGTGGACTACTTCATTTGGCGTAAACAGGGCTGCTGACTCACCCCCTCCGCCTCCCGCGCTGCGAAACCGGGGACCGCGCCGAAACCCTCCTCCCGGTGCTAACGTCTAATCTGTGGTCTCACGACCCCCAGTCGAACTATGAAGATTTCCACCTGCATCCGACCCTCGATTCCTGCGGCCCTCGCCGCCCTGACGCTTTTCGCAGCCCACGCCTCGGCTCAGTCCACAGGCCAGTCCGCGCCGGCTCAGCCGACAACTCAGCCTGCGGCCCAACCCACAGCTCCATCGTCGGCGCCGGCCAACAGTATGCCCGTCTCCCTGCCGGTGACGGTCGTCGATAAAAAGGGCGATCCGGTCAAGGGTCTCGCGCCCTCCGACCTCACTCTCACCGACAACGGCCACATTCAGACGATCCAGTCCTTCGCAGCCGCCCAGCCTGCGCCGGTCACCTTCGGCATCCTCGGCCAAACCAGCTCCGGTCTGCGCACCGAGCTCGGCGACGAGCGCCTGGCGAGTGTCCACTTTGTCGATCACACGCTTCCCGGCACCGACGACAAATTTTTCGTCGTTCAGTTCGCCAATGAAGTCGACCTGCTCGAAGATCCCACCTCCACCGTGAATAAGCTCCACGACGCGCTCACGCAGATGGGATCGCCACAATTTGGAAGCGGAAGTCAGAGCAGCGGGGGCGACAGCAGCGACCAGACCTCGGGTCAACACCAGGGCGGCAGCGAGGGTGGAACGCTGTATGACGCAATCTATCTGGCTTCCACCGAGGTCCTGAAGAAGCAGCCCGGACAGCACGTCCTGGTCCTCGTTACCGATGGCATCGATCGCAACAGCAAAGAGACGATCAACGACGCGATCGAAGCAGCGCAGGCTGCGCACGCAGCGATCTTCGCCATTTACTACAAGGGCGAAGAGGAACGCACCAACAACACGAACCCGGGGCAGAACCGTCGTGGCGGAATCGGAGGCTATCCCGGGGGCTACCCCGGGGGCGGAGGCGGCTACCCCGGAGGCGGTGGCGGCGGCAGACGTGGGGGCAGTCAGGCTCCCTCGGAGGGCCCGCATGTCGACGGCAAAGAGATTCTCGAGCACATCTGTAATGCAACCGGCGGCTATATGGTCGAAGGCAAGAAGGATAAAGCCGACGAAGCCTACGGCAAGGTCACCGCTCTGCTCAAGAACCAGTACACGCTTTCCTACACGCCGGATAAGGATGCCTCAGAATCCGTATCCCATCACCTGAGCCTGACATCGAAAAAGGGCGATATCTGGACTCTTGTTCAGCAGGACTATTCGACGGCACAGTAGCTGCCTGGCGGAGGGCGCTGGTTGCGGCCCTCGGCCTCATCGGGGTTTCTTGTTACGGTTACCGGGCCTCTGGTTACGTTACGATTGCAATCATGCGCCGCGCGTTCGCAATTTTGCTGGTGCTCGTCTTCAGCCTGCCGCTGATTGCGCCCGCATTCGCGTCCGCTCCCGATGAATGGCAGCTTCCGGCGTGCTGCCGCCGCGATGGAAAACATCACTGCGCGATGAAGATGGAAGTGGGCAACATTCCCTCCACCTTCCAGGTCGTCTCGGAGAAGTGTCCGTACTCGCCCTTCAATCACGGCCCGCTGACACTGCCGCACGCCTTCGCCGCTCCTGCTGATTCCGCGTTCTCCACTCCTGCCTCCGGGACCACAGCTATCGTTCGCGAAGCCGAAGCCGGCTACCGCATCTCCGCGGATCGCGCCCGCCACAAGCGCGGCCCTCCCGCCCTCCTCAGCCTGTAACACCGCCACGAAAGCGGAAGCCCGCGCGATTCCCAGCGCGTGCCCTCCGTTTTGTAACCGTGACTGCTACAGAACCCATTGAGGATTCTTGTCATGTTCCGAAAGCTTCGACTCATACCATTTATGCCCGCGCTGCTGCTATGCCTGCTCTCGGCGCCTCTCGCATTTGCCACCATCTTCGGTTCCGTTCGCGGCGTCGTTCATGATCCTCAGCACCGCCCCATCCAGGGCGCACACCTTACCCTGAAAGCCCAAACCTCGGACTGGACGCAATCGCAGGATTCCGACGATAACGGCGAATTTGCATTCACTTCCGTGCCCATCGGGAACTACACGGTAACGGTTTCATCGAAAGGCTTTCAGCAGACCAGCCAGGCCGTCATCGTTCAGTCCGACACCAGTCCCATTTTGCATTTTCAGCTGGGTATTGAAGGCGTCAGGGAAAATGTCGTTGTGGCGGAAACTCCCGTCCAGCCGACGACCGACACCGCTACACCGACAACGCTGTTGAGCCGCGCCGACATTCAGCAAACTCCGGGAGCGGATCGGACCAACGGCATGGAGATGATCACCGATTATGTCCCGGCCTCCTATGTGACCCACGACATGCTGCACATGATGGGGGGCCATCAGGTTAATTGGCTGATCGACGGCGTCCCCATTCCCAACACCAACATCGCCACCAACCTCGGACCGCAGATTCTTCCCAGGGACATCGATTATCTCGAGGTGTATAGCGGCAGCTACGACGCCGACTATGGAGACCGCTCGTACGGAGTCTTCAATGTCGTGCCCCGCACCGGCTTCGAGCGCGACCGCGAATGCGATCTCGTCGTCACCGCCGGTAATTTCTACCAAACCGACAACCAGGTCAGTTGCGGAGGCCACACGTCGCGCTTCGCCTGGTACGGGAGCTTGAACGGAAATCGCAGCAATTACGGGCTCCAGACCCCGATTCCCCAGGTGGTCAACGACGCAGTCAACGGCTTTGGCGGCTTCGCTTCGTTCATCTTCAATCCCGACCCCAAGAACCAATATCGGTTAGTTACTTCGTTGCGGAGAGATTATTATCAGATTCCCATTGACCCCGATCCAAACTCCGTTGGAAACCAGGTCTATCCATCGAGCGGCCTGCATGACGCCGAAAGCGAGCCGGACGGCTATGTCACGTTCTCCTGGGTTCACACCTTCAGCCCGAATACGCTCCTGACGGTTTCGCCGTTCTATCACTACAACGGCGCCGACTACAATGGCGGCCCGCACGACACTCCCGTCATCTCCACTGTGGATCAGAACGCCAACTACGCGGGAGCCCAGATCGTCCTCAACGAAATCTTCTGGAAAAACGATCTTCAGGCCGGCATCTACTCGTTTGGCCAGCACCAATACAACTACTTCGATAACCATTTCAACGACGGCACCCCAAACGTTCCCGCCTCTTCGATCGGCGTCAATGGCGGGGTGGTGTCTGAATTCATCAACGATAAATTCAAGGTGACGCCCTGGTTCACCTTGATCGCCGGGTTTCGCGCAACCCAGTTCACCTCGACCATCTCCGAAACCGCCACCGATCCCCGCTTTGGCGCAGCCTTGAAGGTACCCCGACTCAACTGGGTCTTTAGCGGCTTCTACGGCTATTACTACCAGGCTCCGCCACTATCGACCGCCACCGGCCCGCTGCTCGACCTGGCGAACGGCCAGAACTTCACTTTCTCTCCCCTTCACGGTGAACGGGATATTCAATGGCAGTATGGCGTCACAATTCCTTACCGCAACTGGACCCTGAACGCCAACAACTATGAAACCCGCGCCGAGAACTGGCTGGACCACAACAATATCGGCGAGTCGAATATCTTCTGGCCGATCACCTGGTCTTCGGCGCTCATCCAGGGCTGGTCACTTACTCTGCGCTCTCCCAACGTCTTCCACCACGGTCAGTTTCACCTTGCGTATGCCAACCAGATCGCGCAGGCAACCTCGCCGATTACCGGAGGCCTGATCTGTCCAGCCCCCGTCACGTCGGCATGCCCGCTCGATATTCCGCCGGGGCTTGCGCCCGTCGACCACGACCAGAGAAATACTTTGAACCTGGGCTTCAACGGCACGTTGCCGTGGGGAGCCTACGCCTCAACCAACATCTATTACGGTTCGGGATTCACCAACGGCCTGTACGGGACGCCCCAGGCGCAGTATCCCGGCCCGTATCTGCCCAGCCACACGACCTTCGATCTCGCCATCGGCAAGACCTTTGCCGAGAAATACACCCTCTCCGCCAACGCGGTAAATGTGGCGAATCGCCGCGTGCAGCTGGACAACAGTCTGACCTTTGGCGGATTCCACTGGAACGATCCACGACAGATTTACGGAGAATTTCGCTACCGGTTCAATTATTAGCTCGTGCTGCTGGACAACAGCCTCACCTTTGGCGGCTTCCATGAAAATGATCACGCCAGGTCTACGGGGAGGTTCGCTGCCGTTTTCACTTTTAAAATTGAATTGTGGCTTTAGTCGCTTCCGTGCCCGTTACCGGCGAAAGACGGCGTTCCCCCCTCGCCGTTCTCCCCGTCTACTGGCACCTGCTCAGCCTCGACGCGCCCACCGTTGCCGTGCTCTGGGCGTGGAGTCTGGCCCGTGCCGTTGGCGGCGAGATTGCCTGGAGCACTCTCGCTGTCCTCGGCATCGGCACCTGGCTGATCTATGTCGCCGACCGCCTCCTTGACGGCCGGCGTGGCGCACCCGGCCGCGATCTGCGTGAACGCCACTTCTTCCACGCGCGTCACCGCCGCGCGCTGCTGATCTGTGCGGCCGCTCTCCTTGTACCCCTGGTCTGGCTCATTGCCCGCATGCCGGCGGTCGCGCGCCGCGAAGATACGTGGATCTTCGCCGTTGCTCTGGTCTATTTCGCCGCTGTGCACCTCCCGTTTCTGCGCTTCCGCTTTCCCCGCGAACTCGTCGTCGCCGTCGTATTCGCCTCTGCCTGCGCGGTTCCTGCGTGGTCCGTTGCCGGCTATGCGCATTTCGATACGGCCGCTTTGGTGGCGCTCTTCGCGGCCCTCTGCTGGCTCAACTGCTCCGCCATTCACGCCTGGGAGCGCCCCGAGCCGTCACGCCGTTCCCTGGTCTCCCTGCAGGCTCTCGCGATCGCCATTGTCGCCGGCGCCTTCCTGCTCGCCGCACAGCCCAATCCTGGAGAATTTCGCCTCGCCGCCGCGTTGTTCGCCTCGTCGATGCTGTTCTTCGCCCTCGATCGCGACTTCCGCCGATCCCTGACGCTGCGACAGCCGGAGAAGGCTCTCTCGGCGCTCGCCATGCGCATTCTGGCAGACGCAATACTCCTCACCCCTCTGCTGCTTCTGATTCCGTGGCGCAGGTGACCGCTCCTCCCGCGCGGTTCGACCGAGTCGCCCGCATCTACCGCGCGATGGAGGTTCTCTCCTTCGGACCGATGCTGGAGCGTTGCCGCTTCCACCACCTGCCCAGGCTCCGCACTTCTCGTCGCGCCCTCGTTCTGGGCGACGGCGATGGGCGCTTCCTGGCTCGGCTCTTCTCCGCTGCTCCGACCCTGAGAGCCGACGCGATTGATGGCTCGCCCGCCATGCTCGATCTCCTGCGCAAACGCGTCTCCCGTCTCGGTGCCCAGGACCGGCTCACTACAACCTGCGCCGACGCCCGCAGTCTCCGACCACAATCGTGCGACTACGATCTTGTCGTCACGCACTTTTTCCTCGACTGCCTCACCGAACCCGAAGCCGACCGGCTCATCGCTCGTCTGCGCCGGCATCTCGCGTCCGGGGGCCGATGGCTCATCTCGGAGTTTCAGATCCCGGACGGCGGCCGACTCCGCGCGTGGTTCGCCCGCGGCGTCATCTCCGCGCTCTATGCCGGGTTCCGGCTGCTCACCGGCCTCACCGTCCGCGAGATCCCTCGCTGGCCCCTGCTCCTCGCGCGTCACGGATTCACGCGAAAAGCCAGCCACTCCTGGCTCGGCGGTCTGCTCGTCTCCGAGGTCTGGGAACTGCGGGAGGCAACCACGCCCATGTCCCCGGCGCTCCCACCAGGGTGACTCTCGCCAGCGCACCCGATCCGCTCGGTTCCACTCCCGGCATCGACCCCGGTCCGGAACCCAACCCCGGCCCTCCGCCCGTCCCCACGCCTGATCCCGCGCCCGGTCCGTCACCTGAACCTGACCCTGAGCCCTATCCCGGTCCGATTCCCACGCCCCAACCGATCACCTGAGGCCTCCCGCGCTTCGATAATCCCGGGTGTTGACGCGCCGACGCGATCCATGAGTTTCGGCAGGGCCGCGAAATTAACATTCGCGCGCCTTATCCCATTGTTACAATCACGTTAAAAGCCCTCGCCCAGATAGGACGTGGTCGCCAAATCTCCGGCCTTCCAACCCATGAATCTCTATATTCTTCGCCACGCCAGCGCAGGCACACGCCGCGCCAATCCCGTTGTTGACGTAAAACGCCCCCTCGACAAGGAAGGCAAACAGCAGTGCATCCTCGTCGGCAGCTTTCTCACCGCGCTCAATGTGCAGTTCGACCGGGTCGTGTCCAGCCCGCTCAAGCGCGCTCTGCAGACCGCCTCCCTGGTCGGTACCGAGACCGGCTATGAGAGCAAGATCGACGTCTCCGACGCCCTCGCGCCCGAAGCCGGAGTGCAGAAGTTTCAGGATCTCGTCCGCAGCCTCATGAAATACGAGAACGTGCTGGTGGTGGGCCACAATCCCAACCTGGCCGTCTTCTTCGGATCGCTGCTCTCGCCCTCCGGCCGCATCAGCACGCGCCTGCGCAAAGGCGCGATCGCCCGTATCGACTGCACTCGCCTGCCCGGCACGCTGCACTGGCTGGTCGATCCCAGGATTCTTCGCGGTTACGCCAGAGCCACAAAAAGGTCGCGCCCGAAAACTTCGCGGAAATAGCCCGCCTCTTTTCTCAGCGACCAAAGCTCCAGCTCGGCCCCGGTGCGTCCAGGCAGCAGTTCCAGCAGCACGCGCTTTGGATACACGCGCACGCGTACCTTCAGCACATCGCTGGCTCGATCCTGATTGAGCGCCACCGCGAGCCGCAGCAGCACCACCGCCCGGCGCACATGCTCATATTCCTCGGGAGGCACCTGCCGCATGGTGCGCCCTTCCGGCGACGGCCGGCTCTTGCCCTGGTACCGCGCAATCGCCGACGTCACCACCCGCTGCTGCGGCGTGAACCCATACAGCTCCGAGTTGGCGATGATGTACTGCGCATGACGGTGATAGCCCTGGTGGTTGAGAAACTTCCCGATGTCGCGCAGCAGCGCGGCCGCCTCCAGCCAGGTCTGATACTCCTCCGGCAGTTCGTGCACCGAGGCCATGTCACGAAACAGCTGCGCCGCGTGCTGCCGCACCGGCTCCGCCTGGCGGGGATCGATCCCATAGCGTCGGCACGCCTCCTGGACCGCCTGCCAGCGCTCGCGCTCGAACTCCTGGTGTACGGAGGCGCGCGGATCCTGCTCGGCCAGCATCTGCGCGAGGATTCCGTCGCGCAACCCCATCGGCGAATAACGAAAACCCGGCAGCCCGAACGCCTCCAGGATTTCCGCGAAAACATGAGCGCCCGCCACGATAATCTCCGAGCGCTTCGGCCCGATTCCCGGCACCGCCGACCGCTCACCCATCTTCATCTTCGTCAGCTTTGACGTGAGCCGTCGCACCGTCTGCGTCGGCACCAGCTCTTTGCTGGCGCGGCCTTTGCCCAGCGACCGGCCCGCTTCGAAGAGTGCAGCTGCCGTTCCTGAGGTTCCAATTACCAGGCGCACGCGGTCAGGATGAATCCGCCGCTTCGCGCGCCTCAGTTCGCGATCGATGAACTGCCGCAGCCGCCGGATCTCATC
>Ga0210398_10000335_pt1 | contig 55749 bp, 59 predicted proteins | sample IncBWC4OmetaG_FD_161047 | JGI IMG/M metagenome (GOLD analysis project Ga0210398, IMG submission 161047) | Forest soil microbial communities from Barre Woods Harvard Forest LTER site, Petersham, Massachusetts, United States - Inc-BW-C-4-O | ecosystem: Environmental > Terrestrial > Soil >...
GCACCACGGTGCAGGCGGCAAAGCGCGTGACCCAAACTCGAGAGAAGTTCACAGCGCAAAGCGCCCTCGGTCGATGCAAATGGCTCCAGAATTTCCACCACCCGCCCATATTCCCCACACGGTCCTAAGAGCCGGGCCAGTTGGAGGGCACCGCGCAGTTTTTCCTCCGGATTCCTCCCGCTTTGCAGGACCATTTCTTGAATCTTGATCTCGTTGTCCGCGTCCTCGCCGCTCACGTAAGCCGTATAGTTTGCTACCATGCCGTCCACCTCCAAAGCCAACCGGTCAAAACTTCGATCGCCGTCTTCCATGATTGCCGCCAGCAAAGCCCCCGTGCGTTTGGCCTCCGCGGAAAGCCGCAAGGGTGCCTTGTACATTCGGTCATGAAGGATATCCGCCCAGGCGTGCTGGACCAGCGACCGCACCTGGAGTTCTGCGACTCGTCCGCCGATCTCCTGGCACTCCTCCTCAGTTAAGCCGATAACCCGCTCTCTCCCTGGCAGTAATTTCACGAGGTAATGCATATCGCGATAACCGAACTTGTCCTCGCTAAGCAACAGGCCTTTGTCGTCGCGTTCGATAATCGCAAAATTGTGCTCGACAAAAAGTTTCACCGCCTTCACCTGCTCCAAAGTTTGAACAATCACCCTTCCGCCGCACAAATCGGTCATCTGGCGCACGGGATCAGGATACCTTTCGAACTTGCGAATATACTTCTCGACAAAGCTCGGCACCGATTTGGGACGAGCCTGAACGAGTACTTCTGGAATGGAAACCTCGCAAGTCCGTTGAAGAACTCGTTTCAGCGCCTCGGCGTAGGTTTTATAATGAGGAAATTCCCGGACGTAAGCCTTGACCTGCTCGCTGATCTGCTCCGGCGTGGGACGTTTGTTGGCGGGCACGGGGTTCCTTGGGTTCGAATACTGATTCTTGATGGTAGAGTTTTAACGCGATTCGCTCTTCTGTTTTGCGTAATCCAGCATGAACTTATCAATGCCGGGCGAGAAATTGTAATGATGGAGTTCCCCCAATGGCACCCAGGCGAAATCATCGTGTTCTTCGCCGAGGCGCGCCGTACCAGAAACGATCTGTGCTTCCATGCACAGCAATACGTTTTGCGCCACAGGCATCTCGAACGTGGTGGCACCAGCCAGAGCAGTGATTTCAACCACAAGAGACGTTTCCTCGCGGACCTCACGCAGCAGCGCAACCACAAAATCCTCGCCATCCTCCACCTTGCCGCCAGGCCATTCCCAGCAACCGACGAAACTGCGGTTGTTGGCCGAACGGCGCACGACCAAACAACGCTGCTGGTCGTCTAAAATGACGGCTTTGACCGTTAGGCGAAAGAGTTTGACTGTTCTGGTGGTATGCATCTGGACGCTGACGGAGATGGGAAAGGTTTGATCCTGGCGTCAGGCCGGGGAAAACTGCATAAGGAGCCGATATGTCGGGTAAAGACATGGCGAACGAAGCGTAAGGCCGGTTGTCTCATCGGCCAGCATGATGACCCTCCCTTTGCGATTTGTCGAGGAAAACAGCTCCCGACGCTTATTTCGTCCTTGCCTGGAAGCTGCCGCCATTGCCGGTGGTCGAAGCAGGTTACAGCGGTGAAGAAGCGTGCCGCAACTAGGATTTGGCGTCAGGTTGCACAGACCCACAGCTAAAGAAAAGGGTCTAGCCGAAGCTTGACCCTTTGTGTTTCTCAATTTCAAACCGGCATCTTGTTCTCAGCCACACCGAAAAACCTGGACTTGATCAGGGTCGTTTCTCCCATCAGCTCGATGAATGCCGCTGATTTGAGTGTTGGTGGGATTTGCCTTGTGGTTCAGGATTTGAGTCAGTGTTCCAGCCAGTTGTATTCGAGCAAGGACGATGACGCGCCGGCAAGCAGGTCTTCGGGCATCACCCCATGTCTGATGCAGGCCGCGATGAGGATCTGGTTCACATCATCTTCTGTCAACGACTGCAACTCCCTCAGCCATTGATCTTCGTGGATGGAAAGGATGGCACAACGCTGGGAGATTTCTTCCAAAGCGTCATCGAGCCGGAGCCTCAATGGAACTTGCAGGCCCTCCTCCATTCCCCAGACACGATCTGCACTCAACGGATGTTCCTCCTTCCTAGTTTCGATTAGGTTCGCCCGCCACGCATCAGGGAAGTCGACCGTGACCTTCTCACACATCTGATAGCACGCCAGTTCGTGATGCAACAAGGGCGGCACTTGTTCCGCCAACTCCGGATCAATCCCCCAGAACAGGCTCAGGTCCGGCTCGAAGCAATTGCCGCCCAGATAAAACCGGGCGTGCAGATCGTGCCGTTCCTCATCCATTTTGCCAACCGTGATATGCAGACCATCCTGGTTCCATTCATTCTGCTCATCCGTGGAGGACTGAAACGCGCTGGCCGAACAATGATGATGCACCGTCCCGAAGTAGAGCCAGTCGTCCGAGGGTTCAGATCCCCACGAAGCAAACCGTTCCTTGGCTTTTTCCGGTGATTCTGGCACAGGAAGCTCCTTGGCCGTCATGCCAGTCCGGGCTTGTTGTGGAAAAGCCCAGGCCGCCCAACGACCGAGCTTGACGTTGACGTAGAGGCGGACCTGGCATTCGCTCTGATGCTCTTTGTAAGTCCAGCGGAAGAACGAGAGCACCCGATGCCACAAATCTGCCGTGAACTTCGGGCCTTGGTAGTCGAGCGTTCCCTTCGCCGTCTTCACCTCGTATTCGATCTGACAATTGACCAGACCCGGCACTTCTTTGCTCTCACCGACTTTGGATTGGTTGATTTTGATGAGTTTCATGTGTTCCTTTCTTTACAGTTCAGCAGCCAGTTCTGGGTGGCGCTCCCGGACAAACTGAAGCACGGCATTGCGGATTTCATCCTTGGAGAAGTCAATGCTCCCGTCCCCCGTATCGTTGGCGTCATGGTCGTTGTAGTCGAACTCCCCGCTATCCTCCATGTCCGGGTCACATTCGTTCCAGGCGTCATCTTCAATCCGCCCAACGATGACCTGGACCACCTCGCCAATCCCACCCCCATCTCCAAGAGTGTCCTGAATAATCTCGAGAAGGTCGTCCGCGCCCACCTGAAACCCTCCCCGACCAGATCGCTGCACCGAGTAATTGACCCGGCCGAATTCGGTGTCTGTGAAGTCTACCTGGACTATGATGCCCCTTTCTTCAGTCTGGCGTGGGGCGGCCGTTTTCCTGATCCGCTTCACACAGTTGCGCTCGACCCAGTCTTTCAATGGCTCGAACAACTCGCATTCTGTTGGAGGCAGTTTGCCGGTGAATTTGAGGATCAACGCCCGGACATACGGATTTGCAGGTACCAGCTTAAGCAACTCGATGAAGCTCGTATCAAACACTTCTTCGATGCTGCACTTGCGTTCCAACACTGCTGGAGGAGGTAAGGTCAGGGTGTCACTCATGTTGTCCTCCCCCGGTATGTTTCCAGCCGGCTCAGGTTCGCAACAAGCTTGTGTGGCAGCAGTTCCACCGTCTCCTTGTCCATGCGCGGCGCCTTCATGCTCCATAGCACATACAGGTGTTCGGCCAGAGCCGCGGCCATCAAGTTCGCTGACACCAGTTGCCGGTTGCGTTCCTGCACCTCACCAGTGCAACCGATGGAAGCAGCGCGAGGATCACCAGAACGGTCGGTGTTGATCTCCGGGTAATAAACGCGCGGATCACGTTCCGTTCCCTGCCATGGCCGCCGGTAGCAATATGCCTCCGAGGAGTGCATCTCATTGGCGGCGAAGATGGCCTGGCAACCGATGTCATCACACACTTCGAGCACCTCCAACCTCGTCCGATGGTTGTCGACCAAACATAACAGCCAGTCGTTGCGAAAGTGCCGGATCTTGCCCCTAGCATACCACTCCGGCACGAAACGGCACCCGTATTTGGTCCCCAAGGCCTGTGCCTTTTTCTGGCCGACTTGATTCGGTTCAAACATCTGGCGGTTTAGGTTCTTGCGTTCCAGGGTGTCACCATCAATCAAGGTGATGTCCCCGGGTTCCTTGAGCAGGCAGAATGAAGGGACGATGGCCGAACCGACGCCCCCGCAGCCGATGATGTAGTTCATGTTGGTTCCTTGAGTGATGCGGCAAGCAGCTTGCCGGGTTGGTTGGTGGGATTGGTTTTCAACTGGTAACGGTCCAGCGCTGAATGGCCTAGGTCCACCAGTTGCATGAGTTCAGCTTCAGTGAGCAGTTCACCGAATGATTCCTCGTCGAAGAGGATTAGCGCCACGAGGAGTGCAGAGGTCACGTCATCCCCGTGTTCCGGATCGAGCCGGCGAAATGCACTCCAGGTCTCGCACAACAACTTTGGGTTGATGCTGGTGTCGTGCGTGGGGCATTCCTTGAGCCGTTGCGCAAACAGCCGGAACTTCTCTTTGGCCGCGTTCATACAATGACCCTTTCCATGATGGCGGTGGAGACCTTGTTGCAGAGCGCCGTCCAGTTTTCACCCAGGATTGGCAGGGTCTCGAAGGTTTCCTTGGTTGGCTTGAACCGGAAGAACTTCTGGGACTGTTCGATGGTCCGCATCAGGTCGGAGTTCCATTTGGACTGGTTGAACTGTTCGAGGCTGGCTCTGACACATTCCAGGGCCGTCTCCTGATCACCTTCAAACGCCCCTGTACAGATGCGGCAGTCGTCATGCAGGTTGGGCAAGGGCAAACGATACCCCCGGTTCTCAGTGTCACAGGCAAAGAGCCAGTTGCCATCAGTACATACCAGATCGTCTTCCCACCTCGTGCTGACGACGAATACGACTTTAACCTCTGCCGGCACTTTCCAGACCAAGGGCATCTCGAGGTCAGCGGCGGAAGCAAACATAGGCACCAGCACTTGATCAATGAGCCGGAACCGGGCGTGGAGGGGGATGTGATCAATTGGCACGGACCAAAGGGTGTCATGCTGACCAACACTGGCATGAACCGGTCCCCAGCCAGGAACGTGAAACACATTGCGAACTTGACGGGCGACGTTCTCAGTCAACGTGTCCAGCATCGATTGCTCGGCATTGAGATCCCGTTCACTGATGGTTCGTTCAGTGAGTGTGCCGTTGCTTTGCAGAATGATTTCAGTCTTTTCCATAAATGAAAAGAACGCCCGCCTCCTTGGAAGAAGACGGGCGTTCAAACAGGGTTTAACTTCAGGCCTTGGTATTGGCCGCGGTTTCGACCCGTACAGTGGCCCCGGCCGGGATAATGGTCTCACGGCCCTGCTCGATGCCGTCTACCAGGGCCTTGGTATTGTCACCAAAGCCGAGGGCCGCCTTGAAGCTGTCGTTTTCCTGCAAATCGCCGAAGGTGAAGTTCTCCTCGACTTGTTTGGTGATCTGGTCCACGCCGTATTTGACTGTGATGGATTTCATTATTTTGCGCCTTTCTTTTGTTGTTGGTTGTGGTCTGACCCCGGCCATGATCCCGCGCACATACGCAGGAATGATCCGGGGAAAATAAAAAGGGCACAGAGCGGTTAAACTCTGCGCCTGTTCAGGTTTTGGTTGTGGGTTAAGGTTTGCAGGGCCTGTTTTCCACCAAATCATCGTCAGCGTGAATGCCACACCGGACGCAGAGTTTGGTGCTGGGGCTGAACAAGTGGTCCTGCCCTATCAATTCTTCCATTGTAGTCGTAGGTGAATGTTCCTTTGCAATTCCCTGGACAAACACTCGCGGCCTGACTGAACCGTTCTCCCAGCAAGGCGTAGTTTCAACATTGTCAAACCTGCCTTCCCGGAGCGCTTTTCTGATTTTGCGTAGAGCAGCCCTTTCAGACCCGGCTTCCACGATAAAATCGGCGTAGCAGTTGATATCGTGGGCGTAAGAGCAGACGAATTTAGGCATGTTCGTCGTAGGTTTCGATTTCGATTTCATCCCGGTGCATGATTAGTTGAGCAGCGAGACCTGACGGTTCGCGCTGGGGGATTTGGTTTATGAGTTCAACAGCCAGGTCTGCTTGTTGGGCAGGCTGGCCGTGAGTGATCCGATCCGCGTCAAACTGCAGATCGAGCCTGCGAATGGTGATGGTTTTCATTGGCGATTAAGCACCCACGGAACGCAGCCATTCCGACGTGTTCATAGTTTTTATCTCTTTGGCAGTGATGTAAGCCGCTCCACCACCATACGCGTCAGTCCTGGGTTTGGAACAATCATGCGACCATTCAAAACTTACGAACGGAGCGGTATCGTATTTTTGGAGGAGGTGTTGGACGAAGGCACACACCGCATCAATTCCTCCTGAGTCTGAGTGCAACCAGATTCCTTCCTCACACGCCTCCAGTTCAAAGGTCCAGTTCTCCAGTAAATCTTTCAAGGGCTCAGGAAAAGTGGCCGGCAATTGTGTTTCTTCAAATCTGCTGGAACTGGCGGTCTGAGCAAGTTCAAGGGCGTATTCCTTTTGAGCAGCATCCTTCAAAGGCAGGATGAAGCTGAAATTTGTATAATGATTGGCCACGTTTCCTTTCATTTGTGTTTGTGGTATGCGAGATAAACCCGCCAAGCTACCAGGATTGCAATGGCCCATATCAACAGCGGGACCACCATTTGCAGGAGGTAGAAAGCGATAAGGAGCATGACAGCAAAACCGATGGCTTTATCAATTTGGTGTTCATCCATCGGGTCTCCTTTCAAAAAAGAGCGCCGGACATTACGAATCCGGCGCTCTAGGTTTGCTTCGGGGGTTCAGATCGTCACTTGCTGGAGCCTTTGCCCCACGAGGAACGCATGGGCCGGCTGGTTGAGATAACACCAATTGGTGTCATTCATTTGATGGTTTTGCCTACGGAAGGATGGCGTTGGACTTCATTGCGGATGAATTCCTTGAGGTTGACCTCGCATTTATCGTAGAACTCGCTGCCAACCCTCGTGAATTTGTGCGCCCTGCTTTTTGCCATCTCCAGCGCAAACAGTTTAACTTTCCGGCGATTGATCATCATGACTCCTCCTCTGGTTTGAATTTGAGCTGCGAGGTCTGACACTCATCCTCGTCCACATCATCCCTGGGGCCAAGGTAAAGAGGCTGATACAAAACGCCAGACTCAGGGAAGGCATACAGATACCGGATTTCCACAACCCGGCCCGTTCGAGGGATTTTATGGTTGGCTGGAATCGTGACGTTTCCACATGAAGCCCAGCCATCATCGCCAATCAACTGCAATTCCACACTCCTTTGCCGATTCACCCTAGCCACGACCGCAGACAAAGTGGCCACGAACTTGTATTTCAAGTGGAAACCGCCTGAGTTGGGCCGGCCTGAGGCGTAGGCGGAATGGACTTCTTTGAACACAATACCTTCCTTCCTTCCCTTCTTGAGCTTGTCCAGCATCGCCAGCTTTTGGTCCAGGGTGAATGCTGTTTCCACGAATTTGATCACGGTCTGCTGTATGCCAAACAGCAAGTTCATCAGCGCCGCCAACCTCTCCCTGTATGGCCAATTCCTGACATCGATCCCATCCAAGTTCAGCAAATCAAAGGCATAATAATTATTGCCGATGGCCTCACCATCCAGCACCACATCGGTGCCGTACTCAGCGATGACCTTTAACAAGGGCTGAGGCAAACCTATCAAGTTGCCTTTTTTGTTAATCCCGGTGATGTCAGCCCCGAGTTTACGAACGATGAGACGCCGGCCATCAAACTTCTCCTGGGCGCACCAAGCGTTTTCCTTCATCAAGCCCAAGACCTGTCTCTCGTCGATGGAGTTGAGGAGTTGGGGCAGAAGACCGGAGGGTTTTGATTCGGTGTGCTGATAAGGGGTGCCGTTTTCCCCTGCCCTGTAACCTTTGGCCGTTTTCTCCTTTACGAGCTTGTCGAAAATCCGTTTGGCGTCGTCATAAACCACAGGCACGTTCGTTTTGGTGCCAGTGTTCATGGTCGAGCCTCTGCGGCCGTAGGCGAAATTGACGACAAAGCGTTCGCCGGCTTGCTCGATGCCGCACTTGTATACTTTATCTGAGCTTCCTTCCCGGTAATACAGGGTGGTGTTTTCCAGTTTTGATTGTTCGAGCGTTTGCATGTTGATGTTTTCCTTGCTGTTGATGGTTGATTCAATATGGCCGGGTTTTGTGATCAAGATGGTGGGCTTGGGGCATTGGCAGACCGCAGCTCAAGGACTCCGGGGGCTACGCAGACGATGTGGACGTGGTTGCCAGGTTGGAAACCAGCTCTCTCCAGCCAACGCCCGATTAAGCGGATTTTGGGTTTGAGCGCGCCTTTGAAAGAGTCACCGTGCTCTTCAATCTTCAATCTCCGAGTCGTGCTTGCCGTGTTTAGTTCGTTTTGTCGCATAAAAAGACCGATGACATGCCTTTGGTTTGGGGTTGGGGTTTAACTGAGAAAGGCGAAATGAGGGGCAGGGAGGGGGAGGCTGTTAATGAGCGAAGCCATCAACACCCCTACCTCTTCCAAAAGTGCGAACGAATCCCGACCCTAAAAACCAAGGGTCGGATTCAGATTATTATACCTGCGGGAGTGAGGAATTGGGAGGAGGGGAAGGGAAGGGACGGGCGGTACAGATCAAAACTCGTCTGGGAAAATATCGCTCATTCGGATCTTCAGCTTGTTCATCACTGTCTCTAATTTGTTGAGCGTAAGATGATGTTCGCCACGTTCAATTCGATATAGCGTCATATGCGAAAGGCCGGTTTTCTTACTGAACTGGGTGTATGGGAGCTCACCCCTCGCTTTTTGGAGGAATTTCGCCAACTGAACGTCCAGGCTTTTTCTCACTCCGAAAATGTCGCAAATCCGCCGTAACGTATGTGTTATGATTTGAATTGACCAAATAACGTATCCGTTATACAACGACGCAAGCCTCATAATTTCATTATGAAACGCCTAGCAATCGCCCTCATCATCGGTTGTTGTGCCCTTCCGGGGCCGGTGGTTGCAGCGGGAGGAAGCGGTCCCGTGAAGTTGATTGTGACCCTGCTAACGGGCGCGGCCGCGGCGGGAGCAGCCAAAAACGCTGACGCCGCAAACACCCTGTATCAGGAAAAGGAAACTCTTGCGGACAAATTGAGGGCAGAGGGAATTGACCCGGCAGACAGGGCGATTTATTCAGCATATTTCCAATTGGACAAAAATGCCGATGCAATCTATTGGGAGCGCATAATCGGTTGGCCGAATGTCGTACTGGAAGTGGAAATAGCGGGGCAGGGCAGCTTTCTGATTCCCCGAATTGACCAGGGATATCAGGGACAGCCAATTCTCGAAAACCTGATTGGTAAATATGCGGCTCCCGGAACCAGAATCATTGTGCACGTGCTGGACGACAAGGCGTTTCAAAACGATGTGTGGAATTCAATCCTTCAAACGAAAATCAATTTCGATGTCTCCGAAGGTGTGGTTGCCAACAGCTTATTGAGGCTGAGTGCTCAGGAAAATGGATCGCTGCAAATATTAGATAAGGACGTGGAAATCGTGAGTCCGATTTGCATGGCAACGGCTGATTTCACAGTGCCGAATTCATCGGATGGCAGATGGCTCGCCGATGCAGATTTTCGAGACACTGACAACAATCTTGTCGGTAAATTGCAATTCCAGCAGATGTGGTGTAATCCGATTGCAGAGGCTCAACAGGCGCACGCACGTTATGTATTTTGGATGGTGCTCGCCGGCATTTGTGCTCTCGTATTTGCAAAGCTGTTATTTTCAAAGCCAGCCGCAAACATTGAGATAAAACCGGTTTAATTTTTAATCCACATGAGATTTCTGCTCGTCGGCCTCACATTCTTAATCCTCGGAACAGGAGCTTGGGCAGGGGATCATGCCAGCACCAACCTCGTCATTTCATCAGAGCAATTCAAAGCCCTCACCGATAAGGCCAAAACCGGTGATCCAGACGCCGAGTTTATCCTGGGAAGGTGTTATTTCCAGGGATTGGGAGTGACGCAGAATAAGACTGAAGCCCTCAAATGGTTCGAGAAGGCAGCGGACCAGGGAATTGTCGAGGCAGAGATGATGGTGGGAATCAGCTATTGGACCGGCGTTGATGTGAAGATGGATGCGGCGAGGGGAGTGAAGTGGTTTCGGAAAGCTGCGGATCAAGGAGAGCCGGGTGCATTTCACTATTTGGGTGCCGCATATTATTTGGGTAGGGGTGTGAAGCAGGATTACGTTCAGTGCTATAAATGGACTTTGCTATTCATGCATTCTGGCCGTTCTTGTATTCCTGACGATGCTGCTTCCGTCGATTTGCAAGTCGCAGATGTGGTGGGGAGGCTGACGGCAAAACAGATCATTGAGGGAAAGAGATTGGCGGAGGAGGCTGAGGCTAAATTGTCGAAGATGCCGGCGTTTTGGAAGGGGCCTTGATCGCGGAAAACAGGAAAGCCTCCTCGGCGGTTTGAAACGCATAATAGGTTAAGTGTTAATCTCGCGCAAACCGGATTAAGTGCCGCCGAGGTTGCCCTCTCTGTCCGATTTGAGCATAACCGATTAACCGTAAGTAGCTTCATGAAAGCCAAGTCATTTATGAACCAGCAGTACGAGTTCTCCAAACACATTTGATCGCACGTTTTGCTATCGGACGTCTCTTAAACAACCGCATCGACAATAATCGAGTATTAAGGATGCATTCTGTTTTATGAACTACATATATTAATATTATAGCATTTCAAATCTCGACTATTTCTTCAAAGTTTTTCACCAATCTAGCGGCCCCCCAGTTATGCCCGATATTTCGCACAGGAGATAATTGTTCCTTCGACATCTTTGCGTGAGCGTTTCGAGACACCAACTTAGCGGACTCGGGCGTATATTTTGTACGCTCAGAATCATCATGTTGTATCACCCCTAAAAAAGGAGAATCGTGATAGAGGACCACAGGCCTCAACCCAAACGCAACGGCACGATTTCTGAGATCCGTGTCGTCAAAGCCCCATCCAAGGTTCAAATCTTCGTCGTAGCCGCCCAATGAACAAAAGTCTTCCTTAAGAAATGCTAACCGGCCAGATGCGCCCCTCATGCCGGACGTGCGGACAAATATCCTTTTGTCTTTTAAAAACTCTTCGTACAGATACGCGGCAAATCCCGATCCTGTAAAATTATCAGCATCTAAGTTGCAAACTATAGGCGAAGCAGCAAGGCGGTGTGCTACGTTTTTGGCGTGAGTCGGAATATAATGCGAAACGCCATCCAACTGATAATAAGCTACGCGCCCGCTGCGGATTTCGTCTGTTAGATTCTCCAACACCCAACAGGACATGTCATCTGGTGACGAATAATTAAGCAATACGAATTCGACGGAGTCAAAGTCCGCGTTCGCGATAATGTTGTCGCGTAAGGTTTGTCTCAAATGATGAAGACGTCCTTTGCACGTAATACAAAATGATACCTTTCGCAATATGTCGCTCATGACTTCGCAATTGTCCAAGGTCGCATACCTAACAAAATCTCACCGCAGATGCTCTTATGCAATTCGCTCCTTACGGTTCCTGAAAAGCGGCCCGCTCCTCCCGCGCAATGACCTATCACCGTCATAGCCGTCCGATACTTACTCATTCCATTGTATACATTGTCAAGCAACAGGAGTCTGTCTTTAAAATGCCTTCCCAATGCAAAATTAATGACCTTTTGATCATTAAAGGGGCCTCTTAAAAATGCATCCTCAGACGAAAGCGCAGCAACCTTCTCAAAGAAATCCATTGACTTTGGGGAGGCAAGTATAACCCCAGAGTTTACATAAGTTACGCGTTCGTCGGGTCGTAAGTACCATGGCTTTTCAGGCCGCGAACAATGTCTGCATTTAACATCGGGGACAAAACCAATTTTACCGTCCGCGATAGCCGTTTGGACTTCCTTAGAGAAATGAATTGATTTCAAGCAATATGTGTCGGCATCAACAAAAAGTACCAATTCGTCATCGCGAAATGCAGACAACGCAAAAAGGAATCCTTGGCATTTTAATTGACTCGTGAATTTGCGCTCACTAACGCGCACAAAAGGAAAACTTTTGACTGAGAATCGAAAGCGTCGTGAATATGTCTTAAGAGTGGTAAGCTGGCTCTCACTTTCGGGAATAAACACAAAGATCGAATGCGGCACTGTGATCAATGACGCATAAGTAGCCGCAGCCCGACCGGCGGCTTGTTGGTATGCCTTTCCAGAGGTGATAATAATGATATTTAGCACACTCAAATGTCCATAAATTGTTTGGTGTCCGCCGACAGAGTTTGGTCAAGGTATAGCGAGTCTTCTTCTGTAAAATACTGCTTCCAAATGCCTACCTCACCTCTTTTAATTCCTGAAACACAAAAATCAGGGCGGTATCGTTTGTCTTCCAGAGGAATTGCAGAGATCGATGGACGTAGGCTCTGGCTCGTTTTAGATTGTATATATGTCAGTGTCTTTTGCAGGCAGCTCTTTAACTCGCTGAACTTTACAAATACGACGCCCTTATCCTTGTAATGAAGCCAGCTTAGAACATGCTTATTCCATTTGTCTACTATGTTGCGTGGTTTTACGTAACTATAGGAAAACGGCTGCCTTTCAGTTTGTGTCTCCCATAACTCGGTTCTTATAAACTTTGAAAAAACAGGCTCCTTCACAAACAATTCGTAATTCGTATTGTTATAATAGTGAAAGCAAGCAACCATTGTATCTCTTGGATCTCGGACTACATAGAGTATATCGTATTTGTCACATATGGAATCAAGGTGTCTTTCAAAAAAGTACATTTGGTAATGAGTTTTTAAACACTTTGTCGTCGTCGCTTTATAATAGACATCCACCAACTGTTCTCGAATTTTGTCCCTGATATTCCGTCTGTTTACATCCTTTACCCACCTATTTTCCTTACCATGAACTACATCAAACCAGCCGTCCTCGATTCCGGCGAAATTCGTCGCCATATTATTTATCAGGAAATGCGTGCCTGAGCGCTGAAAGCTTGCAATTAAGACTTTTTTCATTGAGAAACCCGATCCTCCCAAGTCGCGTCGATTGTCTTGCAGCCAGCGGGAAGGTAGGGTAATGCTCCTCCTTGAACATACTTTTCAATGGCGCGGATAACATCGCCCGCGCTCACCAGGTCGTGCATGCACCGCTGCACCTTTCGATTGTGAAAAATCACCGTGTCGAGACACAGGCTCGTATCCTTTTCATCTCCATCATTAAGCGCTACTATGCGGCTTTTCCAGCATCCTCCGTTATCACAGCACAGCATTTGGCCATTTGTATGTAGATAAATATGATTCGTATATGCAGTGAAGAGACTCGGTTCTCTTCCCCCTGCGGTAACTACGCAGGCTTTGCGCATGGGATATCCCGGCTTGGGGGGCATTGCGGCCGCGAGATGCATTGCGAAAGTGACCGGACAAATAACTCCACATGCATGGTACATTAGGCGCATGAACATGCGAATGTCCGTTTGTCCGACCACATTGATGACGCCTCTTAGTGGCGGATGATGATGGTTATCACCTTCTGCACCAAACTGGACAAATTGTATTTGATCTTTAAAGTAATCTACTACTTGCTGTGCAAACTCCGGTATCCACCATTTGGCGGTATAGTCCGTCTTACCGCCGGTGCAGATAAGCCAAAAAGGGGTGTCCCAACCTGTAAAGTGCTCCTGGACCATGCTAATCCACGAATATTCCTCATCGGAAAAGTGAATGTCACCCCACAATTTGGTAGCTTTAATAGTGATCCCCAATTTGTCTTCCAAATCTAAACGAAAGCCGTGAATAAAATGGTAGGCCCCTTCATTACTCTCGTGGACAATTGGATAGTTCGCCTCAATCGATGTAGCACCATCTTCAGGCCTCAATTTTGTCAAATAAGGGTTAAACTCCCAGAGTTCCGGGAAGGGAGTGTCCACGTCTACAAGAAACTTGCCGGGATGAGACAACTGTAAGTCTCGCACGGCGGCGGTGAGCATCATAATATCCCCAGGTGATTGGTGATTTGAGAGAATCAGCTTCTTTGGGCCCTCCTTTTTTGATCTGCCTCTTTTTGCAGCTATTTTCATAAACTAAACTCAGTAGTATGCGAAGCACGATGACATGCTCTACAAATAACTGCAGCCTTTATAGGTTACTGGTCTATACGCAGCCGGGTCAGCCGAATCATGTGCTGAGATTTCATTGAGCGGCACATTCTTTTCAAAAACGCAGAGTTTCTTGGGTGCCGGATCGAATTGAATTTTTCCATTTTCACACGTGCTCCCGCTTCTTTGGTCTTAAAAACCCACAATTGGGGAGTTTGTGATTCTGTTTTTCATACCGGTTAAATTACACTTCGCCCAAGACAAATCGTCAAGCATGTACTAGCTCTTTTTGGCGTCATCGGTACTATGAGGCATTATAATAGTATAGTGTATAATTCTTAGTAAGGCTTATGGAGCCTTGGGCAGAGCGACGACACTCGCATTTGGTTCAAGTTTTTAACAATCTCACGACCAAAAGCGATCTGGGCGTTCACAGGCAAACCGTCAAAACTTTATAGAAAATAATACTTGAAGGCGCAGTGCCAAAAATGTAATATGCGGAACGTTGCTAGTTCGCCGGAACCTAGTTTCGCTAAATGAAAGGCAATTATGACCAGTTCAAGTTCGAGCAGTTTTTCGAGTTCGTCGAGCAAGCCCCCTCATTCGTCGAGTTCAAACAGTCGGTCGAGTTCTAGTCGCAATTCCAGCTCCGGCCAATCAAGTCTGAGCATTCAGTCAAGCTGGAGCTGGAGCAGCAGGTCCAGTTGGAGCAGCAGGTCTAGCTCGAGTAGTAGATCCAACTCAAGTAGCTCTCGCTCATCATCGTCGACTAGCAAAACTAGTTCGAGTTCGCTTACTTCATCAAGCAGTTCCTCCAGCCCGTTCTTAATAACCGTAGTCTCCATTACCAAGGATTCGTCATCAGCGGCGGTAATGCCGGCAGTGAGCGGCGGTTCCGATGCACAGGTACCTAATCCCGCTTCCCCAGCAGATCCTACCAATAAAGTAATTGTTACGTATCAAGTTCAGGCTCCTGGGGTTCCTCCTTTGGAGACACTGCAAATTACACTCGGCTCAAATTTAGTGGTTATGGACTCTTTTAATCCAACCACCAATACATTCAAAATGACGGCGCAAGATAGCGTTCCGCTCCTTGGCATAGGAGACGTAAAATTTGCTCTTAGTGGCACGGATGTCTACAAACGAATTGGCGAGAGTCGGACAAACAATACGCCAATACAACAAACAACAACAGCTGAAGCTCAAAAAACAATAGCTTTGCTAAAGGGAAGTTGGGGTTTAAAGGTCAGCGGTACACTTTCAGACGCTTTTAGCATAGTTAGCACCAACTTTTCCAGTATATTGACCCCAACTCAGCTAATTTCCCTCAATGCATCGGCCGCCGAACAACTAGGCTTGACGAACTTCTCGTTAAGTTTGAGTGGAGCAGCCAATGGCACTGTTCATGGAATAGATCCGACTTTTAATATTTCTAGGGACTTTGGTTTGACAGCCAATGTACAGTTTAAGGCCAAAACGCCCCTACTGATGAAACATCTTGCCTTCGACGGAGGTCTTGGGTACGGGGCAATTGCCACTGATCGTTCCATTACAAAGGTGAATTTCAGCGCTACTGCTGGGGCGACATGGAGCTTGTCCGGGGGAACCATTACATTCGGAGTGAATGGCATAATTCAGAATACAGATACGCTTAGCGGCCCTCATGGACCAAGCTCAGTGTGGACGCCGTTTCAAGTCAATTTTACAGGCACCTTCAGCTTTTAATGAACCGGATAATTGTCGTCTCATTTGTTTGTGCGGCATTGTCGTTTCGACCGACAGCTGGCATTGCCGCGGATTCTTCCGGCGAACAACCAGAACTAGATCAGTCAGCGCAACCGACTGTCACCGGGCATCCAGAATTGGCGACTGAGTCCCAAAAGAATGTTGGCGATCATTCTGGGAGATCGTTGATATGGCTGGAAAAGGCATTGGCCCGAAATGATCTCCAAGCAATAGTTTTAATGGGGAGCAATTACCTTACTGGTAACGCCGTCTCACAAGACAGTAATTGGGCGGTGCAACTATTCGCAACTGCAGCCGTCGCAGGCGACTCGGATGCCAAGCGGTTTATGGGTTTCGCATATGCAAACGGAACCGGTGTCCCACAAGATATTGACAGGGCCAGGGATTGGCTCGAGGCGTCAGCGGAAGAAGGAAATGCCAAAGCCCAGGTGAACTTGGGAGAGCTTTTTTATTTGAGTTCTCCACCTGACTACAGGAACGCCATTCATTGGATTAGCCAATCCGCTCTTCAAGGGTATGCCCCAGCTGAAAGTGATCTGGGTATGATGTATGAGGCGGGGAAGGGAGTTAACGAAGACAGAGTAGAGGCTCTTACCTGGCTTCGGCTTGCCACTGATGGCGGTTCCAAGGATGCCCTCGGCCAGTTGGCCCCCCTTGAGGCCGTCATGGATACCTCTCAAATAAAGGAGGCGGAACGACGCGTACGCGTGTTCAAGCCAAAGTCGGGCAAGCAACTTGCGCTGGATAAATTGGACGCAGTGACCTGCCCATTAGGAGACGCCTTCCAGATCCCGGTGAAATTGTTTGACGAATCCAAATTCCTGCTCGTGGATACCGGTTCATTTATCACCAGTCTGGATACTAGCTACAAGGATCGCCTGGGTAATCTGCTGTTGACTTTGCGTTCTTCACGGTTCAATGTCGATCTGTATGGCGCACCGGAAATATTCATCAATGAGACTCGATTTGCGCTGCTTTTGGCGACGATTGGCAATACCCAGAAGTTCCGCGAGGTAATAGATGAACCTCTGGATGGGGTGCTCGGGATGAATTTTCTAAAGCGTTACGTGATTTGTTTCGATTCAGACAAGAGCAGTTTTACAATTGGAGGCTTGGTGCCAGAAGAAGTAAAGAAATACGCTATGCGGACTCCACTTATTGAAACGCTAAGCAAAGACATCTATGGCATCCAGGTATTCATCAATGGTCGCGGCCCATTCCTTTTGTTCATTGACAGCGGCTATTCAGGGTCTGTCAGCTTGGACGAAGAAGATTGGGAAAAGGTATACCCGGCGGGCACAACTGCCAGTGTCCGCGGTAAGGCAGTCACATTTGACAGCCGCATTGAGGAGACCAAAAGCACCCGATTGCAAAATCTAACCATCGGCGCAAATTCCTATACCAACTTGATTGCTAGCTGCATTTCAGGCCGGCAGTCCAGCTCAACGCTCGGCATGGAGTTCCTGCAGAGACATACATGTATCTTTGATTTTCCAAATCATACGCTTTACCTTCTAAAGGGCAGATATTTTGCTCGCTCAGATGAACAGGATATGAGTGGTCTAAACCTCTTAAGCAGGGATGGAACAGTCCAGGTATATTCAGTGGAGGAAAATTCTCCGGCCTTTCGCGCCGGACTGACCTCGGGCGACAGAATCACTTCCCTGAATGGACAAAAGGTGCCGTCCCTGAGTATCAAAGCCATTCGAGAGGCACTGAAAACCAAGCCGGGCGCGCGAGTCAGTCTGCAAATTATTCGTAATGGAGAAACTAAGTCATTTACGTTTACGTTAATGCGATTAATCTAATGCAGCCAGGAAGCTCTGATAAGTCCATAAATGGAATTCTTATGTGTTACAAATGGAACGGAAGTAGCTTAATTAGCATTCGCAAGCCACATTTTCATACAAATCTGCCGCTGCGATTACAAGAGTACACATAGATGTCGCGCAATTCTGTCGATAACGCTTGCAAATCGCATTTTCTAATAACGCGGAACTCATAAAGTCGTTCGTTCATGGAACCCAATGATAGCAGGAAATGATGCCAAGAGATTAGCGCATCAAGGTGCGATGTTTTTATGTCTCGGAGCGCGCGGGGACTTTTTTCGCAACTGCGTAGCCTCATTTCGCGCAACAAATCCTCATATCGCGTTGTCTTTAATAGCTGACAGGCCATATAGCATCCCATTTCAATGGGTCGATTCTAGACTTGGCTTCATGTCAAGAAGGATCAAGACGCAACTTTACAAATACTCACCTTTTAACGTGACATTGTACGTGGGCAATGACACGGTCTGCACAAAGCCGCTCAATCTCGATGAAATGTTGGGCGATGCAGATTTTGCCGTGGCTTTGGATGGCTCGCCGCAAATGCAGAAGCAAGGAACATTTTTAATCGGCAAATTACGCCATGCATCTCAAGCTGAAGTCAACGAGACGATTGCGATCTGCGGTCAGGAAGTGTCGTTATATGATACTGCAGTGATGGTGTGGCGTGACAACAGCGCAACTCGGCGATTTTTTGATTGTTGGCAACTGGAGTGGGACAAATATGGGCAACGGATCCAACTCGCATTCGCCAGAGCCTTGAGCATTAGCAGTATTCGCCTCAAAGTTCTTGATCGCAAATACAACTCCAACGCTTTTGACAACAATCCCACAGGAGATGCATATATTGAGCGTATTATTGGCAATTACGCGACAGCGTGCCAACATCGCTTATGGAAACCGTCAGATCCCTGTCCCTTCGAATTAGCTTTTCAAAAAGCCGTCGGTAACGGCCTTATGTCAAAACATCAATATCGTTACATCGGGCGGGAGATTTATTCTAATCATCCGTCGAGCTTGCTTGTTTTTGGGGCTGGATTTGATTCGGAGTTCTGGGTCCATTGCTCTGCAGGCAATGTAGCCTTTGTCGAAGACAATGATAAGTTTCAGTCCCTTTGCTCTCAAGGTTTAGTGGTCAATAAATACAGAAGCAGGGTCAATAAATGGGTAAACGTTCCTGCCCCGCCGCGACAAATTAGCAGGATGTGGGATTTTGTGATTGTGGATGGACCTAACGGCTATCACCGAAGATGTCCTGGGAGGCAAATTTCTATTGCATGGGCTGCGCAGCTTGCCAAAAAAGCTATCTTTGTTCATGATTATGAACGGGTGTGGGAACGTCAGGTTTGCGATAAGTATTTAGGCGCTCCCTATGAAGTGATTGACGGGTCGCGGCAGCGTCATGGCAAACTTGCGGTCTTCCTCAAAGGTAAATCTAGCGCCGGTGGGATGGTATAACGCACGACTCGCGATACACCATTCGAATAAAGTAGTTCGAGTATTTCTAACGCCAAATAATGCTATTCTGCTAATGATACATACATTACGGATAACGTGAAAAGTGGAATCTGCTTAACCGTAAAGAATGAAGCGCCCTACATGGCGGAGTGGATTGTCTACCATTCTTGTCTTGGTTTCGACCGCATATGGATTTATGATAACGGAAGCGAGGATAAAATCGAAACTGCACTTCGCCCATATCGCGACCGTATAGAATTGATTCACTGGCCTCATGTGCCTGCGTTTCCATCGAATGTTGTCGATTGCTTGGTCCGAGCGCGGGAGCAAAAGGTAGACTGGCTTGCGCTTTTTGATGCCGACGAATTTCTGGTACCCGCTAGCGGCGACTCGTCAGAAATTAGACGGACGTTAACACAAATGGAGCAAAAGCAAATCGATGAGATCTGGATTCCGGTGCATTTTTACTCCTCGGCAGGGCATATTCTTATTCCTGATGGACGCGTTGTTGATAACTACCGAACGGAAACCGACCGTCACATTTCTAAATCTATTGTTCGCGTGGCTTCAAATCCAACCCCACATACGACTCACGGATTCGGCTCGCCGAGACATAAACGAGTACGTTGGCTTCGAATAAATCACTATCGCAACAAATCAAAAGAGGACGATCTTATTCGTCGGGGCAAGGGGTTCGTAGATGAATGGGGAATGAAATTTCTTTCTGATGAGGTGCTCAATCGGGACCGGGCCAGGAGACAAACCCTAGTGAGGAAGATATCCAGTCAGAATGATTCCGCCGTCCGATTATCCGCCGAGTTTAAGACGCCCGGGACTCAGCGCGAATTGGGTATCGATCCGGTAAAAATATTCATTTTTGAACGTAATCAACCAGATGGACTGAGATTACAGGAACAACTGTCTTCTGTTTTTCGGGATGTGATTCTTTGTAGCGTTGGCTCTAATTCTCTCAGCCTGCGTGTCCACCCCAAAGATGAAAATGTTACGGACCAAATCAATCGCGCCCATATGCAGGGAGGACGCACGGCAGTTTTATGGTTTCTGCGGGCTGACCAATGTCTAAACAATGCTCCTCGTGACTACAAAGAAGCCATCGTGTCTGCGTTCCCGTTTGGTATTTGGAGCCCGAAGATTCACGGCCTTCGACGCAAGGATCAGTATGTTCGTAATGGGCGGCTTTGGTCGGTGCATTTTGTAGAAAGTGTTGCTTGGGCTGTGTCTCTTCAGGCGCGGACCGTGGGTTTCCCGCTGCCAAGCGAATCCTCCCTCGGTTGGGGCCAAGATCTAATACTTTCTCGCAGGTGCTTGGAGGCAGGAATGCGCAATTTAATTGACGGGCGAGTCTCAATTTCATACCTCCGTGAAAGGACTTTTCAAGCCGTTGACCCCGTTGAGGCCCAGAAACAGATGATTTCATTGTTGGCGCGCGTTTTTCCAGATGGGCAAACGTTTGGGTCGCCGTCAGGCCGCCCGGGAGACATGAGAAACGTTTTTTCTGAAGCCCTTTCCGTTTCCTGAGTCATAAGTTGGCCTGAAGAAAACAATTAAAAGGGTGGAAAGAAGCCACTTGCCGCAATCAAAAGTCCCGACCTCCATTCGTCGCCATGCGGAAGGAACCAAGAAGAAAAAGATTCTTTACCCATTTGAAAGTGGTATAAGAGCAACTCTTCACCTGTGCTTTGAACCTTGAGCTTTCCGTTTATCCAAAGGACGGTGCCCTTTTCTAAGCTGGGTATATCAGGATCGTTATAGTAGGGCAAACCAAAATGTGCACGAAGTTCGCGGTTCTGGGCAGCCGCAAGGACGAGGTCGGTGAAGCTCTCGAATCCTTTCGACCTGTCGATGACAAAATCTCCTGACGGAAGCCACGTTAAGTGCGGGCCCAATTCGTCGAATCCGAGAAGTTGACGTTCTGTCATTACTTGTTCTATATTCTTGCTTCGTCTATAAAGGTTGCTAACTAGTTTAGTGTTTCGAAACACGGAAAAGGGACCGGCCATGAATCGCGACGCGGCGCTGATGACGTCACAACGGTTAAGCACATTGTCAGTAAGAAAATGCCGGAGATCGCCCAAAATGATGTCCAAGTCACAATAGCCCCAAAAATCCAGATCCATTTCTGTGATACCAAAAATATCTCCGAAAGCCGGGCGAAAATCGCAAAGTTTGCGATGACTCTTAAATCTGATTGAGAGTTTTAGACGCTCTGACGCGAGTTGATTAAACTGCGCCAAAGTCATTTTCTCAAGTCGAACATTGGGGGGGCATTCGAAAGACTGTGGCTTGTCATTAAATAAATAAAACTGGATGTCTGGGTTGTATCGGCAGCCCTGTAGAAAGGATTCAACCCAACGGGGCAGAGGACCAAAATGCACAACAAAAAAGCCAATTCTATACACCCTGCGATTATGTCAAACGGAGCCACTTGTGTAAATCTTGAAGTTCGTTCCGTTGAAATCCGGGGAAAAGGCGCCAGTCAACGACAAACGCTGTTACCGTCGCGTCGCTTCCGTAGTCTACGCTACCTAACATTTGGAAATACCCACTGCGGAGTATCGATTGGTGCCGTGGGGCGAGACCAAATAACGTTATTACTGCATAAGGAATATCCGAGCAACCGTAACCCTCGTCCCGTTTGTTCAACGATTGAAAAAGGGCTTGTCATACATGGTATTTGTGGATAAATAGCAGCTTGCAAGACTGCCTGCGAAATCGCAGTAGTCGCTGGACAACGAGAGCAAGACAGATTGTGTCTTTGGGTTTATTTATAAAATCGGCATGAATCGTATTTTCGGAATTGGTCTTTCGAGAACAGGAAACAAAAGCCTTGCGAGAGCTTTGAGGACACTTGGCTTCGATGCTCATCACTGGCCGACAAGCATGCACGAATTGGAAAATCATCAGGCTGTAACAGATATTACGGTGTCATGTCGGTTTAAGGAGCTTGATCGAAGTCATCCGGCATCACTATTTATTTATACGGTCAGAGACAGACCGTCCTGGTTGAAGTCGTGCAAAGGCCATTGGAGTAGACTTAACAAAATAAGAGGCACCTCCAAACTCTTACCCTTTGCAGAGCGGGCTGAAATCGCGCTTTACGGCACGTTGCAATATAATGAATCGATATTGATCGAGGCGTATGAGCGCCACGATAAATCTGTGATGGAGTATTTTAAGCAGCGACCAGATGACCTTTTGGTTTTGGATATCATAGGCGGACAAGGGTGGGATGCGCTATGCGGATTTCTCTCACGACCTGTGCCATCGGTTAAGTTTCCTCACGCCAATCCTGGATACCGATCAGGGCTATGCGATCACCGAATTCACCACGAATAGCCTCATAGCGTACCTGTTCGGTGTTTGATATGATAACCTGAACGATTTGTCCAAGATATTAGTTATACTCATCAAGAGTGGCAATACATTACCACTTAAAGAGTCCTCCAGACTCTTCGCTAATTGTATTCAATGTAGCAGTTTCAATTGTCAAATACCATTTATCGATCCCGCGCTTTACCGACATCCACACCCGTAAAACAAAAGTAGACTGGGAGGCTACCGCCATCGCTGGAAAAGCGAACGCACATTCGCCTGGTTAGGCAACTTTTGCCGATTGCTGGTGCGCTATGATCATCAAATCACCCTGTATAGGGGCTTCTTCCATCTCGCCTGCCTCATCATCACCCTCCGCCACTTATGAAACCGCTTTGCCTTGTAGAGACCTTTTTTGAACGAATGTAATGATCATGCGTCGAACAAGGCATGAATTCCAAAGAACCACGTCCGCGGACGATCGAACGTGTTGCCGCGCTGGCCATGCAACTGGGCGGCCGCCACCTCGCCGACTACGGTGCCAACACCAGCCGCCACGATTTCACCCAGCGTCAGTTGATGGCCCGTTTGATTTTGCCGGCTTACACCAAGACGACGTATCGCGGGGTGCTCGAGTTCCTCGCGGTCAGTCCGAGCGTGCGTGTGGAGTTGGGGTTGACGGACAAGCTGCCGCACTATACCACGCTGCAGAAGTTCAGCGGATGCAGCAAGGTGTTGGAGATTGCCGACGCGATGATCCAGACCATTGGCCCGGTGGCGAGGGAAGCGGCCTTTGGCAAAGGAGCGGCGGCGATGGACGCCACTGGCCTGGAAACCACCACGGCCAGCGCCCATTTTCAATGCCGTCGCGGTGGGCAGCGCCGCAAGTGGGTGAAAATCTCGACCATTGTCTTGTGTGGCAGCTTGCTGCCCTTGGGGTTGGTATTGGACTGGGGACCGAACAAAGACAAGTGTCAGGCCAAGGCTCTGATTGCCAAGGCGAGCCAGTCGACTCTGCCGGCCAAGCTGTATGCCGACGCGAGCTACGACACCGAGTGGATTCACGACCAGTGCCGTCTGGAATGGGGAGTGGAAAGCGTGATCAAACCGGAGGTCCATCGGCCGACGGCCAAAGGAGTGGACATTGGCGCAGTAGCATGACGGAAACCTATTTGAAACGAAAGGGCTACGGATGCCGTTGGGGGGTCGAGAGCTTCTTCAGCGGACTGAAACGCACCATGGGATCCATGTTGACCTCTCGCAAACCGGATCAGCTCCTGGCCGAAACCGCCTTCCGAGTGTTGGCCTACACCCTCCGCCGTTAGGCGAGGTTCAAAGGTTATGAATGTTTTCAACAAAGCAAAACCGCTTCTAACACGCTTGTGCAGCGATCCGTGCTTAGCCACCACCTGGCAAATCATTTCATGAGATGGTGTCAAACTCGCGCGGATTGATGCGTTAAATTCCACATTGCCCCGCCTTTTAGGCGATTCTTGAGCTGTAGTCTAATGTTGACATTTGCACCTCCGAAAGTGTTAATTTCGTCCCAATATGAACAATTCTTTGTCAAACGTATCAGTGCGGGATCTTAAGAAGGCCATCAAGATCAAGGCCAAGCTCGAAACTCTCCAAGCTCAATTGGATGGGATTCTGGGTGGATCAGGACCAACTTCATCGGCTTCCCCTGCCAAGAGAGGAATGAGTGCTGCTGGACGGAAACGAATTGCCCTGGCCCAAAAGAAACGGTGGGCTAAACTCAAAGCCAAAGGGGTCGCGCCATCTGAAAAGAAACCGAGGAGGAAGATGAGTCCGGCTGCTCGCGCAAGAATAGCGGCCTCGGCTAAAGCTCGCTGGGCTAAGGTCAAGGCAGCAGGCAAAAACAGGCTGTAGGGGTGGAACTGTTTCAAAAACTGAACACTTCGAGCCCTGAAGACAGCACAGAAAAGAATCCCCAGTGTGAAATTCTATTGAATTACGGCGCGGAAATATTGAACCTTCACCGCCGGATCGATCGTGTTGGTAAACATAAGAATTGAACCATCGATCACATTGGTTTTCATCGGAGTCCAATTCTTCAAGTCAGATGAAGACTGCAAGATTACAGTTTGACCAGAGGAAAGGCCCACCAGTGTTGTTTGAAGTGCGCCGCCGCCGACAGAAGAACCACCGAATGTCGGCACATTGATGACACTGAAATTTGCCACAAGATTGCGATTGGCGTTGAGCACAAAATTGTAACTTGCCGATGAGCTCACAACACTGCCGTTCTCCGTCCAATTGGCAAATGCAAAGCCGATGTTGGCGGTGGCTGTCACCGTTTGCGAACCACCCGACGAAAACGTGCCACCGCCACTGACTGTGCCTGCGCCGCTCGGAGATGCGCTCACTCCCACCGTATAATTGATTTGGGAGTAAGCTGTGTAACTATAGTCAGCAGTGTACCACGCACCGGAAATCTGCCACCATAATCGCACGTATAGAGTGCTTCCGTTTTGTGGCAGACCGTTGATGCTCACGGTCAAGTTCAAACCTTGATCCTGACCATAAATGTCATTCTCGCCAAGGGTGCTACCGACATACAGGAAATAATCACTTACCCCTGTGCCACTGCTCCACTGAAATGTCGCCGACGATGAGGTCAGGGCAGAACCAGGTGTCGGGCTCGTAATAGCTGGTATCGTTGCCGTGGTAACAACTCGTTGAAGTGGGCCAAGCCCTGCCGCACGTTCGTCCATGGAATTGTTCGCATTATCGAATGCAGCCATGCCATACCAATATGTGCCGGCGCTTGGAGGAGTGTCGGGATTGAAACTCCCGCTCACCGGGCCATTCCCCGAAATCGTGACAGTCTGAATGTCTTGCCAGCCGGGATCGTAAGCCGAACCGTCGCCCGAAGTGCGGCGCAAAACCACCTGTTTTAATGCTGATCCACCGCTATCGGAAACAGTAAACGAGGCGGTAAAAGAGCTCCCGGCGACAATCGAACTAGGCGTAACAGAAAATGCACTGATTGCGGGTGGCGTGGTGTCGGGGTTTGGATTTGAACCAATCGTCGCTGAAGCAATGGCACTCCAAGCACCTGAGGCCTGAAGATCAGCATCGTAAAAACTAACGCCTTGATACCCACCGGATGTTGCAGGCGAAGCATCAGTGTTGAGAAGATTCACGAAATCCGTAATATCGGCACCGGATGCAGGAGAAACGCTATACCCCGCAGGGAATATCGGTTTCACAGAATCAGAGTGGCCGGAACCGATCCAAGAATTTTGGATTGTTTTCCATTCTGAATCCATTTCTGCGACTGTGCTTTCAGGCGTGAGTCCATTGAATCTGTAATAAGCCTGTGGAATAACGGCAGCGCAGTATTTACCAAATGTGGCATAGGGAAAATTCTGATGACCACTCGGATTAAAAAAGGGCGCATGCGCCAAAAAAGCACTTGGACGCGCAGTAAGAATCCCTGAACAATATGCTTGCGCAGAAGCCGCGGCCGATTGGGCGGCGACGGGTGACAAAGAAGGATTGGGCGGGAGCGTACCGGGATAATAAAAACGTGTGGGGTCTCCATCGCCTGGTGTAATAGTCGCACCCGGAGCAAGGTCTTCGTAGGCACTTTCTCCGTCAATAACCAGACCATCGCATCCGGTATCTAGAATCTGAATCGCAATGGCTATTTCAGAACTCACGCTTGAGTTTACATTGTCAAAAGCAGTATCAGGCTGTCCGTTTGGAAGAACTCGCCCTTGATATGCTCCACCATAAACATAGTGAAAGCCGAACACTTTGAGTCCAGCAGTGTGACAGGCGCTTACAAAGGCACTGTTCAACTGCATCCCTGAATAAGGAAAAGGGTCGTTACCTTCACCGGCTTTGACAATGAGATATTTAACACCGACACTTTGTTCGTAATTGATTAGGTCTTGAAAGGTAGTTGCTCCGGGAATATTAGCTATGGTTTTCGCGATGTTAACAATCCAGTCCCCCTTTCCAGAAAGCGGAGAGCCTCCATTAACTGAGAAATTGGCGACAAGATTCCGATTTGCGTTGAGAGTGAATGTGTAGCTGGAAGACCCACTCACCTGCAAACCGCCTTCAGTCCAGTTGGCAAATGTGTAGCCGCTATTGGCCGTCGCGGTTACAGTCTGCGAGCTGCCGCTGGCGAAACTTCCGCCTCCACTCACCGTGCCGCCAGCACTTGGCGAAGCGCTCAAGGAAACTGTGTAGTTGACCTGATTCTGAGTAAAGTTCGCGACCAACGTCCGATTGCCACCGACTGTGAATGTGTAGCCCGCCGATGAACTCACGACACTGCCGTTCTCCGTCCAATTGGCAAATGTGTAGCCGTTGTTGGCCGTCGCGGTCACCGTACAGGATCCGCCCGACGAAAACGTGCCACCGCCGCCAACCGTTCCGCCGGCGCTTGGCGAGGCGGAAACACCAACGGTATAGGTGGCAGCTATCGTTGCCAATACGCTGACGTCATCAACTCGGAATACAGTTTGAATTGAAGCATCAGTTTTTCCGTGAAATGCAATACGAATGGTTTGTCCAGCATATCCATTTATGGTCAATGTTTGTTGAACCCAAGCTCCATACGCGTTCGCATTTGAGTAATTGGCTAATGTCACTAGAACGGTGTTTCCGGTGCTTCGCACTTCGATGGCCAGAGTGTCATGGGCAATTCCGCTCGTGTCGTCTGTTGTGATCTTCAGCCAGAACGTGAGCGTGGAACTTGTGGTGCCGGCTGGAATACTGATGTCCTGGTAAAGGACATCCTCCACATTGTTTGCGGTTGTTACGCCATCTTGTCCCACCCCAATATATTCATAGCGGTTCCCCGAATGGGCACCCGCTGCATTGTTGATACTCCACCAACCGGCTGTGCTGTTTTGCGTATACCACGGAGGACCAAGTGTTTCAAAGCCGCCGTCACTGATAAGCTGTGTTTGCGCCCGAGCAGGCATAAGTGAGAGGAGCAAAAACGCGAAAAACGCTATAAGCCTGTTGTGATTAATAGCAAAGCGCTTCATAATTGTCGTTCCTTAAGCTTTCAAAATGGTCTAAAACCACTTTGGGCACCACTTATTCTATGCCATCCGGCAACTGCTTCCCTCTCGCGGTGAGCAATTCTTCCCATAAAAAGCCTGGTCGGTTCAGATTGCTACGCCGCAGAGGAGGCGATAATATTCTCGTGAGCCGACTCAACTCACAGCGCGAGTGACTTTTTAATTTCCTATTATTGGTCATTTTCTCACAGCTTCGCCAATGCTGTCCACAAGAATATTTATGAAAATGTTTTCGTATTGTTGTTGGGAGGATGGCAATGAGGGATTGACAAAGTTTCACTTGATTCTCGGTTCACCCTTTAACAATGTGTATAAATATGAACTTTTCGGACCTCGAGATCAGGTCGTTGTTTGAAGCTTGCGGGCAGCTTTACGAAAAGCTGGCTTTGGGCATGGCACGGATTCAGGGCAATATGATTGGCACCATTGTTCAGTATGAAATGGAAGTTGAGCCCAGGGAAACAAACGGACAACAATCGGCAAAGAATGAAATCCCTCGAACCACCCGACACCCACTTTTTAAACGCTGCACTAGGCTGGCTTGAACTGGGAAACCCTCTTGAAGCGAGCGCGGAACTCGAGAACATCACTCCGACACTCCGTTCTCACCCAGCAGTTCTGGAATTGCGCTGGCAAATATTTGCCAAAGAAAAGAAGTGGGAGGCTTGCGTTGATATTGGAGAAGCCATGGTCAAAATCGCCTACGATCTGCCTGAAAGCTGGATTCATCGCTCATTCGCCCTCCACGAATTGAAGCGGACCAAAGAGGCGGCTGATAAACTTGAGGCGGCTGCAGATCTGTTTCCCTCAATCTGGACAATCCCTTACAATTTGGCCTGTTACGCTTGTGTGTTGGGAGAATTGGCCGAGGCGCGAGAGTGGTTGAGAGACGCCCTTGACCTGGCCGAAGATAAGAAGGCGGCCAAACTGATGGCGTTGGAAGACCCGGATCTAGACAGATTGTGGCTGGAAATTGGGGACATTTGATCGGTCCTCCGACTTATTTCAGTTCGTTGTTGAGCAGATTTGCAAGTCGCGCTCCGGCCAACGCAATCTGCTTCTGTGCCAGCGTCTTTGCATTTTTCTTGTAGGTCGTGGTCAAGGTGAATGGCCCGGCACCGGAACCAATCGGCGACACATAGACATCGCTCTGCGCGAGTTGGAAGCTCTCCTTGACCCAGTCTTTCGCGTCGGTTTCCGAAGCGAGCGTCGCATCGGCTGAGGGCAGGGCATTTGCGGCCGTGATGACCTTGCTGACGATGTTGCTGTCCGTGCCGGTGCCCAGCACGTCGTCCCAAAATGCGTGCAACACTTCCTTTGGTTTCAATACATCCACATCATTGCCCCCGGAGTCTCCGTTCGTGTTGGAAGCGCTTACCCGCGTCGTGCAATGAAGCGGCTGGTGGACATCGCCAACCAGATGCAACAGCCATGAAAGGTCATACGATTTGAGGTCGTCTGTCGCGGTGGTGGAAGCCAGCACGCCGCGAAACAGGGTTATCCGCTCCTCGGCGTTGGGCGTCGGTATCGTCGTCAAGGGCGTGCCGTCAGTGGAGAAAGGGGTGTCCACAAAATGCCAGTATTTGTGCATGGAATCGTCGGAATAGCCGGTATTTGCCGTTGGGTTCGGACTTCCTTCCGGGCGGTCGCCGCCAATACTTCCGTCTGTCACGTAAGGATCACCAGTGACGGGATTGGTCGGTGGCGGTTTATTTTTCAGTCCTTTGATTTCATCCGGCCAAGTCGCCGCCATCATAAAAATCATCATATCCTTGTCGATAGCGGAGGCGCTCGACGGAACCCAGCCTGACCAAGTCGTGTAGTTCGGATTGAGCTTCAACAAGGCAGTCGCCCGTTGTTGGATTTGTGGCGTCAATTGTTGGTAAGCGACACAAGCGACCTCCATGTGGCCAAAGCTGTCCCAGGCGAACGCAGGTACGGCAGTAATGACCGTTACTGCTGCCACTGCAATTAAAATGCGATTTATTGCTTTCATGTTTGTCTCTCCGTGGTTCAATCAGGTTTAACAGACATACTTCTTCAGCTCGTACATCAGTTTCTGGAAGTGCTTCTGGCCGGACATCCTTCCCGTCCAATTCTGCCGACGTTATTGACTGCGCATATTTAGTCAAGTGGCGAGTGGAGAACAAATGTCACGTATAGGTGACATGAAAACGTATGGTTTGGAGAACGACGCGTCGAATGTACCCCGCAGGCTTGACTCTTAGTGTCACAGGAGCATGCTCAGGGAAGAACGACAGGGCAAACCTGTTTTGAACCCTTATTGCGGATCTAACAAATCGCAATGAATAAGATTTTTGGCATCGCGACCAAAGTGGCAACGCCCTTGTCTTTGGGTGGATTTATCGCCGCCGCCTTCTTTTTCGTGGTTCGTCAAATCATCGCCAAAAATATATTTCCAACGTTGTCGCAGGGACAGGGAGGAGTGATTTTGTTGGTGGTAATCGACAAGTTCTTCATTCTGGCGCTTGTTGCTTTGGTTCTTGGCTTCCTCGGATATGTGATTCAACAGTTCAAACCCACTCCGCCACTTCCCGCGCCTCCATTGAAACAAAGCATTGTGTTAAGTATCCCCACAGGATGGACTTTCGAGCAAGCTGTTCGTGGCATTGTGGAAGTATCCCAACTTGGCCGGGCGCAATTCGACGGATTCGAAGCTGCTGATCTCACAGTGAAATTACCTGCTACGAACATTGATTCATCGACGGTCGAGGATGCGTTAAAGCAGTTGTATTCTCCTCAACTTCGTGTATTCCACGTCGAGTACGCAGATGGTGTATTTCACGTTCATCCCTAAGATAAGGATCGATATGCCGGTTAAAAATATTTGCAATTGTCACGAGCCACCAGGCGGCCAAGTTACCTGTGAGCCACATCAGATGGCGGTTTGCATGGTGCTCAATGGTGTTGTGACTCGCGGCTGCAAAGACCCGCCGTCCTCTGGTGACGCGAAGCTGCTCGCAAATTGGGCATTAGCCCAGGTCATCGGTACCGAGCGTCAACCAGACTACTTTGTCGGAAGAGGTGAGGTGGAGACACTTGAATCGGGAAGGTTCGAGCGAGGAGATGGTGCCATCGTTACGTTTGCGTTGCCCGAGAATATTGCCATCGCGGTTCGAACATTGATTGCGCTCCCCGTGCTGGCTCACGCACTGCCGTCTTTCAAAAGGCCCCCCACTTTAGATTGGCATGATTACAAAACAGGAGGGCTGGACAGGGCAGGGCGCAGCATCGAGAAAGTTTACGCCCTCGATGATAATTATGTGATTTACATCTGTGATTGTGAATTGTTTTACGAAACGAAGGTCGGGCTGGTTAAGGATTTGGGCCCGATGAATGCCGCTCTGGCTCGGATCAATCGGCTGTTGCCCGACAATCCCAAAAACAAGGATGGCCCTACCTACCGTAACAAGTTCTCGACCTTGGAACTTGTTGGTGATGCCTTCGAAATGGCATTCTGTGGAGAGACTGAAGATGCCATGGATATTCTGAACGGTATTCGAGACAAGTTGCAGACAGCCGAAGAGGGGAAGCGCAGGCTGATGTATCAATTTGGAAGTGTGGCCATCACAATTGCCGTCTGGGTTGTTTACGCTTTCTTCCACAACAGCGAAGGAGCCAATCCCTGGATATTGACCGCGGGTCTTGCTCTTGCTGGGGGTGTATTTTCAGTATGCCTGAATCTTGGATCGCTCCAGGTCAATGTAAACCAATCGAAGCCGTTCCTTTTCTCGGCTGGAGCCACAAGATCCGTAGTGGCGTTGCTTGCCGGCATCGCGCTTCTTCTCGCAATGAGGTCGAAAATGTTCGCCGGCATCGTTTACAGCGGCCAGCCCCCGGACGGCGGTGTGCCTCCAGCCATCGGATCGCCTCTGACAGTCGTTGAAATGTTCTTCTGCTATCTTGCTGGCTTTTCTGAATCATTTGTGCCGAACATATTGCGCAGCACGGAGAAGAAAGCTGACGATTCGGGTAGCCCAAATGAAGCAGGCAAACCGGGCAGTACGCATTAACCGGGGGACATATATGGCAATGGACAATATTGAGCATGTCGTTGTATTGATGTTTGAAAACCGGTCTTTCGACAATTTGCTGGGTTGGCTTTACGACAACCAGACGAACCCGCCCAAATTCAACATTCCACCGCAGAATCCACCCACGTTTGAGGGGCTTACAGCCAATACCTTTTCCAACCAGATCAACAGCACAGCCCCACCAGTATTTGCTGCACGTCCGACCTCGGGCTGGCCCTCCTGTCCAAATCGAAATCAGGTCCCAACGCCAGATCCGAACGAGGAGTTTGAGAACGTGACCACCCAGATTTACGGCAAGCCTTCACTTGGCCCTGGAGATGCGGCCAACATGAGCGGTTTCCTTCAGGACTATTCGACAACGGATGCTGGCCCGGATTCTGCAGGCCAGATAATGCAAAGCTACGGACCAGACGAAGCGAACGTCATCAACGATCTCGCCAGAAACTTTGCAGTGTGTGATCACTGGTTTGCCTCCGTGCCTTCCCAAACGTGGCCTAACCGAGGGTTCGTTCACACAGGTTCCTCCGATGGGCACTACAACAATGATGACTGTGAATGGTATCAGATCCCCACAATCTTCAACGTTCTGCAAGACCAGGGCAAATCATGGGCAGTGTTCTTTGATGGGGGACTGGTCTCCTTGACGTATTGGCAACTGCCATACCTCGGGAGCCTCCGTGGGAATTTCAAGAACATCGCGACCTTTCAGCAATTGTGCCAAGCCCAACCAGATGCCGATCCGGCCACGAAACTTCCCCTATATTCATTCATCGAACCGCGTTTCTCGGCGGACATCCTTGGATTAAATCAGCCCAACGATTACCATCCTCCCCACAACATTTGCAGGGGTGAAACTTTTCTGGCAAGCGTTTACCAAGCGGTGAGGCAGAGTCCATATCGAGACAAAATCTTGCTGTTAGTCACCTTCGACGAACATGGCGGCACGTATGATCACGTTCCTCCACCGACGGGAGCAGTGGCACCGATACCCGGCCCCATTTCCCGGGATGGCACTTTCAAATTTGATCGATATGGGGTCAGAGTGCCGGCCATCGTCGTTTCCTCGTATGTTGAACCTGGCACTGTGTTTCGCGCTTCTGTTGATGAGCAGCCTTACGACCACACGTCTGTCCTGGCTACTTTGAGGAACTGGCCAACTCTCGCGCTGGATCAAGCCAATTTCCTGCCCAGCCCACGAATCAAGAACGCGCCTACGCTGGACAGAGTCTTGACCAGGGCGATAGGGAACGAGAACAGCAATTGGCCCAACATCACGGCAAAATGCACCATCGACGGAAAGGACGTTTCTCCTGACACGCCCATGAATGATCTCCAGAAAAGCCTCCTAGCCGGCGCTCAAGTCCTGGCTTCAGGTGAGCATCCGGCCGTTGTGATGCAACAGGCCATGCAGCAGCCCAAAACAGTCGCTCACGGCGCCATGCTGCTTGAAAGGATGGCATCGACCTAGTCTATAGCTTAGCCGCCCGCAAAAAGATGATGGTGATTGACGGGCTCATGATTCTGACGGGAAGCGGCATTTGATATGAAACTAAAAACAACGTTAAAAAAACGGATCTTCTGGTTATTGTCGACAGTTTGGGTGGTTTTCCTCGCAGGCTGTTGTTGCGACAAGGAGCCGAGCGGCCACATCTACGTCAATGAACCGGCTGTGTTTACACGTGAACGTTTGGTAGATAAGCGGCTCAAGGAACTTAAGTGGCTGGACAGTAGGTTGGACGCCACCCCGACGGTCTCAACTTTGCAGGGAGCTCGATCACAATCGGAATTCACAGGCTTCTCAGGCCAGATCACTGCGCAGTTTGACCCTTTGGCGGCTGCGGGTGCGCTTGGCAACGCGCAGACCATGCAATCGGCGCAGACGGCGGCGCAGTTGCAGAATCAAGTGGTGACAACTGCCTGGCAGCAGGAATTGCAGGATCTGCAGAATGGCAAGATCAGTTACACCAACATCCTCGGCACAAATCCGGTGGCCGCCTCCACGCTCCAGGGAAGCAATGGGACATTTCCGGCGAGCCCGGCTTCGGGGAGCAACGGGGCACCGACGGCTTTGAACCTGCCCAGTCCATCGAACATCGTCCTGATTCCAACCAATACGGTGCAATTGACGGCCACAGAACAGTTCCAAGACCAGCTTGCGTATCGCGATGCGGTTGAAGCGGAAATGCAGGAGGAGGAACTGGACGATACCCACGACCAAGTGGGAATGACGCTGTACACGCTGAAATTTGATCTGTCAGTCGTATCAGGAAAGCACAATCACTCGTATGGACGCGCGGACCTGACTCTGGCGAAACCCTGTCTAAATACGAACGCCGTTTTGAAGACCGACACAAATAAAGCGAATCCGAGCGGCAGGAACGGCTCCGATGGATGCACTGCAGATGACCTGGATTTGTACAATAGATGGGTTCAGGCGCTACGAAGAAATTTTGACACGGATGTCATGTCAATCCAGAGGCGATTTCTGCAAGGCTATTTGACCGACGATGAGGAACGGCAATTGATTCTGCAGTCAGTTAAGGAGAAAGAAGATGTGCCTGATAGAAATCGCCGATTGCGGCGGGACATTGAGCAACCCCCTCCGAGCTTTGAAGCCCATCTCAAGTCAGCGGATCAAACCGGAGAAACCTTTAGGCAGGCAGCGAGAGCATCACGCGTCCTTAATAATCTGGTCCTGGATTTTAATTGGAACGAAAGCATGGCGGCGACGAAACCGATGGAGTTGTACACAAATACTGATCATTGGTTGAACAGATTCGAAAATGCAAAGATTGAGGACCAAACTATTCCAGAAATAGTCCGCTACCGCGCTGAGACAATCAAAAAAGCCAAAATGCTGGAATGGAACCTGATTGCTTATGACTCATATACCAATCTGGTGCCGGCCTTGACGAGCTGGCATGATAATCCAACGCCTTCAAACCCAAACGCCGACGGGATCATGAAAGCATTGAGCTGCCTGATCGCGACGAAATATGCCGAAGCAATGGCTGATGGGGAACTTGATCCTCTCGTAACGTTTCACGACGCCATTTCCGTCAGCACCGTGACCAACGATTTTCACTATTTAATAACCCTCGATGATGACACAAGTGAGGCCCCGGAGTTTTGCCGGCGCGTAAGGGAGTTGGAAAATGACGCAAAGCAGTTCCCATACGTTTATGCCGCAGAACCCAAGGAGAGCGCGCAGAATCTTTCTGATTCGGCGGCGTCGCAGTTCGCGATGAATCTCTCCGCATCGCTGGCTGCGGCCATTCCGCAGATCGGAACGAGCCTCGGCACGGCTCTGGATTACATGAAACAAAGCCAGTATTTGGTGGAAACGATCAAGCGCGAACCGCTGCTGGTGGCATACATGCACGGGAAAACAAATTTCGGCTGGATATTGGGGCCGCGGTATAAAATCAAGAAAGACGGCGATCAATTCAAATTGGGTTATGAGCAAATCTCGGAACAAGAATCCGTCGAAGCCACAATCGGTGTACCGGCGTGGTGGGAGTGGGTGGATATCAATGTGACCAATTCTTGGCTGGGAAACAATGGGGAGTCGAAAAGTACGCCCGAGACGAATTGTTTCAAGGTGCGGCTGCGACCCAATATGACTGCGCTGGTGCAGGCCTTTCTTGAAGACTCGGACCCGGTCTGGTTTGGAGCGCCGCAGATCAACCCGCAGTGGGATGCCAACACCAACAGGTGGGGCTATGTCGTGCAATCAGGCCTTCCGGCGCAACTACTAATTCTGGGACGGAATCTGTGGAGAAATCCACGGATATTCATCGGTTCGCAGGGAACCAGTTCAAAGTATGATTACAACATTTTGCCTGATATGGACGGCATTCTTGCAACCTTTTCAAACGTTGTTTCAGTTCCCGTCACACCAGGGGCCGATTCACATGCGCCAAGAGTCGATTTACGAGTAGTGACGAGTGATGGTGAAGCCGTGTTGAAAGACGCGGTGACAGTGTTATCGGGCACCGCATCCAATGCGGCCCCAAACGGGCCGAAGACCTTCGTGAATCTACAGAACAGGTGGTTTGTGGCCGGCCAGAGCCCTACGCTAACGGTGAACACCAATCTCGTGCCGGGCGGATACGCCGGGTTTGCATTGGATCTTGGAACGGCTGCTAATCCTAAGAAAATAGACCAGGTGGCTAAGAGTACAGGGCCTGAAAATGGGCAGCTCTATTTTACTAGTCCGAGCGGGGCTGATTGGGTCAATCCGATGGAGGTCGCGCTCGACGTGATGATGCTGGCGACGCCATCAAGTGAACCAGCAAGTGTGCTGTCGGGTGGAAAGCAAAACGTAGTCGTGTTCGGAAACCTGGCGCAGAGCCAGTTTGCTTACGTGAACAATTCGATAATCTTGCCGAAAGCAGCGGGGAGTCAGGCAGCGATTCAATTGGTGGTGCCTGCCGCTAGCCAGAAGTTGTTTTGGGACGCTTGGCCTGGAATTGACGGTGGGACAGCAGTCTTACAATTAACGACCACGGCAGGAGCGAGATTGAGTCTTGGAGCAGACGCTACCGGCACGGCAATCGTGATGAAGCACAGTGACGCCACACACGATTTTTACGTTGATGGCGCGCTTGCGAAAAAACTGGGTGTCGTGAATCCGGGTGCCGAAGTGACCTGCGCGGGAGTAGTCACCGTCACACCAGCAACGGGGACGGGATCATTGCAAATAGCTGTTGGTGGAACGCTAACACTCAAGGTGCAGCAATGAGACATTTACCTTGTAAGAGCGGACCTCGAAATTGTTCAAACAAACGCCCGATGGCGGGCACAAACAAAATGGGAAATATCAATTACTATGAAAACCTATGTTCAGTACATCTGTTGTGCGGTGGGATGTCTCATCGGCGTTCATGAGGCCGCTGCCCAATTGCCCATAATCACCTCCTTCAGCCAGAATGGGGTTCTGGTCTGTTCGAACCTCGCACCTGCCAGCGTAGCGTCGGTGCAATGGGCCTCGTCTTTGTCTGGGCCGTGGCAGAGTGACTGGGCTGGGCTGACTAATCTGACAGTGGGATCCAACGGCATAATCCAAGTAAGCGTGCCGATGTTCTTCCGTGTAGTTTCCACACCCCCACCTGGCCTAGCACTCATTCCTGCTGGTGCATTCACGATGGGAGACACCCTAGACGGTGAGAGCGACGCAATGCCCACAGTTTCCGTGACGCTCTCTGACTTCTACGTGGACATAAATCTGGTCACATACAGTCAATGGCAATCCGTCTACAATTGGGCCACAACCGCTGGGTACAGTTTTGACAATACCGGCCTGGGCAAAATGGCGGATCATCCAGTGCAGACCGTGGATTGGTATGATGTGGTGAAGTGGTGCAATGCTCGGTCACAACAAGCCGGGCTGACTCCGGTTTATTACGCAGATGCTGGACTAACGCAGGTTTATATGAACGGGGATAGCACTCCTTACGTAAAATGGACTGCTAGTGGTTTTCGGCTGCCTACTGAAGCGGAGTGGGAAAAGGCCTCACGCGGGGGAGTGAGCGGAGCACGATTTCCATTCGTCGGCAATATTCGTGGCGGTGTGGCCAATTACTTTGGTTGCACCAGTTGCTCCAGCTACGACCTTGGCCCGGATGGTTACAGCGCTTACGTCGATAAATCCGTGACGCCCTATACGAGTCCCGTGGGCTTCTTCTCTGCATATTACAACGGCTATGGGCTATACGATATGGCTGGAAATGTATTTGAGTGGTGTTGGGACTGGTACGGAACACCCTATGGTCAACCGACTACGACCAATCCGACAGGGCCAACGACCGGCAGCTTCCGCGTCTTGCGCGGAGGCAGTTGGCATGAGCAGGCCTACTATGCGCGATGTGCGGGGAGGCAATACCAGGATCCGTCCACGCCGAGCTATACCATTGGCTTCCGTTGCGTCAGGGCGCTTTAGCAGATGGTTCTAGACGTTTTATCGCATTTTGGCATGAAACCGTGAAGTGCTTTAAGCGCTTTTAGCCATACATTGTGACACTGCTTCGCATCAACGGCCTTACCGCAGCATTCAAAAACGCTGCGTTTGAGGTCTGGCAATCACGCTGCTTCAACAAGTCCCTGAACGGGAATACACATCGGCCGATTATAAGAGCTGGCAAGGTTCAAGGCCATTTCGCTTCCTCCAGTAAAAAATAGCAACAAATCCGAGCTTGCACTGTCCGCTCATTTTTGCTTTTATGTGAACGGCGTTGGAAGGACGTATGGGAACCAAATGAGTTTGCAATAGATTCCCACAGTTTTGATTGGAAAACAACAAAGCATGTAACGTTATCGGGTATGAAGTATTCAGATATTGCGAAAAAGGGTATCCGGCCGATATGGGATTATATTCAATTGATGGTCAATCGTTTGTTGCTGCGCGTTAGTCTTTCTCTTGAGCCATTGAACGCACCCCGTCTTCCAGTGGAGTAAACATTATTTAATTATGGAGACATTATGAAAATTGATATTTATAGCAGCGCCAGGAACCGAAGGAAATACTTGTCGGTTCCGGCGGGCACAGATTTGTCCAAAATACAATTTCCAGCAAACTTCGACCCCGATCTTCGCACACTTCGCCCGTTTAAGTCTCAACACGAAATCGTTCCAGGAAAACCCCAAGTCGCGCTAAATACTGACGATGTGGCAAGCCAGATTCAAGCGAAAGGTTTCGCGGAACATTCTGCAGCAGTCACAATTAAGGTCAGTGTGGCTACCAAACGCGCGAAGTGTTAAGAAAGCAAAGGAATTCCAAAGGCTTGCCATCCGGTCAAATTGCGTTCAAACAGATCACAATCCACCGCATTTCATTATGACAACGGAAACTATCGCGCTAAGCGCAGGACTAATGTTTATATTTGTTGCGATCATTGGCGGTGGAATTACTGCCAAAGATACGCATATACCAATCATCCACAGTTCCGGCAGAGTGGCTCTTGGATTTATTGGCCTCTTGTTATGCCTGCCATTTATCGTCGGCAAACTTCAGGGGGTTGGTTCTGGAGTTCCCAAAGGCACAATAGTGGCGTGGTCAGCCGAGTCAGGTCCAGTACCTTCCGGTTGGGCGATTTGCAATGGCGACGGAACGCCTGATTTGCGAGGCCGGTTTTTGCGGGGCGCGGGTAGCCTTAAGGACGTGGGACCCGTAGGCAACGATGCTTCACTCGACTATGTGGTATCTCGTGACGCGGGTGCCGGTGACCAGTTTTCGATAACGACAGCCCCTTCCGACACCAAAGTGCCGGGCCTGAACCACACCCATCAAGTCCCTTTGCCGCCATATTTCAAGGTTTTATTTATTATGAAATTGTAACCTGAGCTCGTATTCCTAACCATAACTTGTCCAGAAAGCTTGCGCCTTTGGCGCATTTCTGGGCTGGAGGAAGGCCCAAAAAAAGGAAAACACACGCAAAAGCTCTCGAAATCCGGCCGCCCTAATGCTTTGGGTGTTTTTTTGTAATTCCCGAAGTGTCGACAGCGGAACATCAAAATGAAAACGAATGAACGCGACCGGTGGTATCCAACTTCAATCGTCAAATGCACATCGATCCTTTCCCTAATCAACGGTCCAACCACAGCTTAAAATTACTGCGATTGATGGCTGGCAAATCACGCTGCTTCAACAACCCTCTCAAAACATCATCCGCATCAGCCAACTTCAAGCGGGATTCTCCATCCTTCGCGAATGGCTTTGAAGAGCGTAGTTTCACTCAGAGGAATGATCATTTGAAAACTTCCTCAGTTCATCGTTGGCAAGGTCCTCGGTTCTATTGGTTGAGGACAAAACTCTGTTGATGAACTGGTAAAAATCAGGATCTTGCTCCGGGTTCGTAAACAGCTTCTTGTCCAGCAACGGGTACTGGGAGTCATCGGTGCGGCTACTTTCCCGCCTCAAGGAATCAAGCCAGACGGCATAAATGTGAGTGGGGATTAGTCGTCTCTGAAAGAAATGATACTCTTCAAAATGCAGACCATAGAGCCGGCTGGCGTAAGAGTTTATTGCGCGTTGTGCAAGGTTGGTATTGGCGGCCGGCCATTGTTCATCTGCATCCTGCATGATTTGGAAATATTGGGCCATGCACAGGTTTACAACACCGCCTTGAACTACCGTATTCAACTGTTGCCGGCTCTTCTCCGCGTCCTTGCCCGCCTCGCTGATTGCACGGCTGGAGTAATAAAGGGCTGCCGCCGTAACGATTGCGCTCATCAATGACGCAACGGCAGTGACTGCCAGCCAAAATCTGTCCCATGACTTCGCTTTGTTGCTCATATCAGTCATTGGTTTGGGTTGATATTGCATTTTCACCGACTCATGGAACCCAGTTGTTAAATGCCGCGCCATGGTCCGATGAAGCGCCGGCGTCGGCAGGCTGGAAACCAAGCGGCATTTCTGTTACCGCTGCTAATCCCCCGGAGATGACAGCGCTTCGCCCGCTTTGTTAAAGCGAGTTCTGGCTTTCTGGAAGCACCTAACATGAGGTTTCCCATTTCGCTTCTTGCCCACTGCAGGCGTGAACCACTTTCGAAATCTTCCTACTGATCCCCAGATTTGCAAGTCCATTCTTGGGGGGAAGGTCTTAGCGAACGAAGGACACCAAAAAGGTGCCAAAACCACTCATCGGATCCAATTCTCCCTTGCATGCGTACTTGGCAACCGCTCCTATTCTAAGCGACGCTTGACCCTGTTGCCAGCAACGTTAAGCTGCACGGAAAATGACCTTTGATCGGGAATATTTGCAAAAAAAGCTTGCCGATTTTGCAGCTAAAGGAGTGTTCGTCGGAACGTCGTCTTGGAAATACGAGGGCTGGCTCGGGCAACTTTACACGCCGTCACTTTACGAATACCGAGGAAGAGTTGCCAAGACGAGGTTTGACGGCGATTGTCTGGCCGAATACGCCGAAACTTTCAAAACCGTTTGTGTGGACGCCGGGTATTACCAATTCCCGGAGCATCGCTACGTCGAAAAACTGGTCGCGCAAGTGCCGTCTGATTTCCTGTTCACCTTCAAAGTCACAGATCAAATCACAATCAAAAAATTCCCGAACCTGCCGAAATATGGCAAGCGGGCCGGGGAACCAAACGAAAACTTCCTGAACGGGAATTTGTTTGAGGCGGCTTTTGTGAAGCCCTTTGAGCCGTTTAAGAAAAACGTCGGCATGTTCGTTTTCGAGTTCTCCAAATTCTATTCAGCGCAGTATGAACATGGCCGGGATTTCGTGGCGGACCTGGACAGGTTTCTGGCGGACGTGCCGAAAGGGTGGGCGTACGGAGTGGAGATGCGGAACAAGAATTTCCTGCGCCCGGAATATTTCGACACGCTTAAACGCCACGGTGTCGCGCACGTATTCAATTCCTGGGGGACATGCCGCCGGTGAATGAACAACTAGCGCTGCCTGGCAGCGTCACCAATCCCGAATTTGCCGGCGCGCGATTCTTGCTCAAGCCGGGCCGCAAATATCAGGAGGCCGTGGATTTGTTCAGCCCTTACGACAAAATCAAGGAGCCATACGAGGACGGCAGAACCGCCGCCGCCGGGCCTCGACCGGTTACCAGAAGCGCCGCTTACGGAACCGACCCGGCGCGAACGGCTGGAGTCAGAAAATGAACTTCTGGGCTTTCCGGCGAGCGGACATCCATTGGAGCTTTACGATCAAATTGCCTGGGACTCTTATTGCCCGGTGTCGCGGCTGCACGAGCATGTGGGCGAACAGGTGGTAACGTGCGGCTTGGTGGTGGAACAGCGCACGCACCATCAAATTACGGGCGAACCGATGAAGTTCCTGACCCTCGCAGACTGGACTGGCATGGTGGAGACCGAGTTATTCACGCAGACCTACCGCAGCTATGGATTGGCTACGGTGCGTTATCCGGTGCTGGAAATCACGGCTACGGTGGAACCCTTTGAGAATGGGCGGGGATTTTCATTGCGGGTGCTGCGGGCGGGGAAACCGAGACAAAGAAAGCGGCGGGGAGACGTCTGCTCGGAAATCGAACAACAAAGCCCAACATTGCAGCAGCGCCAAAACATATAAGGGCTAGCACAGAGGGTTCCGGAGCCAACGTCGCCAAAATATATTGGCTCCCACTACCGTATTGGGCCTCGACGGTCGCATTGTTGAAATCAATGTCCTGAGACACATCAGTCCCCGTTGAAAATGTGAGTTGGAATACGCCGCCACCTTCGATTCGACTTTCAGTTCCGTAAACACCCCATCCGGTGTTGATGAAACCGTCTGAGGAGCCGCTGAGGGTTTGAATTAACAATTGGTTTGGCCCCGATGCAATCAATCCAAATCCCGGAGTGGTCGCCAGTGGTTCACTCGAATAATCTGGAGGGGCGAATACAAGTTGCTGGCCGGAATTGGCAAAGTTCAACGAAAGAGCCGGAGTTCCGAGAGTGCCACCTCCCAGTGAAGGCAAGGTGAATTGAATGCCAGTCTGCGTAATATTGTCAAATGCGACCCCGCTGGCGTAACCGAACTGCGTGGTAACTACACCCGTAACCTGAACGTACAAAACATTCGGGTCAGTGGGAAAGGTATAAAAGTTGATGGTGGACGCCAACTCAAGCTGAGCGTCGGTGGGCGTGTTGTTGGGGCCGATGGGTTGCCCATTCCAAGTACCCAGTCCATTTAAATTGTATAGGCCATCGGATTGGTAAGATCCAAGCAAAGTAGCCGAATCAAAAACAATAACGCCATCAGCTCTACCGTTTGACGCCAAAGCTATAGTGATTAGCCAGAGAGTAATGACTGTTTTCATCCTGAGTCCTTTATTGTCGGCTCTCTGGCTAAAGTCAAGCCTCATGTGTGCGTATTGTCCTCAGCAAGTTGTGGTCGCGCCCTCTTTGATTCAGCCCCCAACGCACTTCAGAAACTTCAACAAAACATTGTCAGAATCATTAAACGGACCGCATTCACCAGCGGACGTTCATGCCGGCCCAACCTGAACGTCGACCAATCTCAATCCTTTCCACGCTTCCTGCTGTTTGTTTTCTGCGTCCGGCACATCTCGTCTCAGCCCCATCCCAAATTCCTCACGAACCAGGTCACGCATCAACTCCTTAAAATGCGAGCGTTTTAATTGTCCTAGTTGGCGCTGTTCCGAGAGCTTGCAGAACGCTTGATATGCCTGCGTAACGATCAAACACGAGGCTGACCTGATTTCTTTTTGTGCTTTTTAAATTGAAATCAGGCGGCCGGTGTGTAATGTGTGCGTGCATAATACTTATCGACGTCCCCACCCGGCATGGAGAATCCTGATTTTATTATGAAAAGGAGCGTTCAAAATCGGCTGCTCTTACGGTTGCTGATCATCAGTCTCGGGATGATTCCGACTGGCCGGGTGCTGGCGCAAAGCCTGGGTGTTACGGTTCAACCGACGAATAGTTCGATTACGGTCACGGCCGGAAGCAATGTGACTTTTGCCGCCTCGGTTACGGGCACCGGCCCGTTCACTTACCAATGGCAATTCAACGGAAGCAATCTTCCCAATGGAATTATCACCACCGTGGCGGGCAATGGTCTTCCGGCTTACTCCGGCAATGGCGGCGCGGCGACCAATGCGAGGTTAAATTATCCCTGGGGTGTGGCTGTGGACACCAACGGGAACCTGTTCTTTGCCGATGCTGTTAACAACGTCGTTCGCAAAGTGGACGTTAATGGCATCATAACCACGGTGGCCGGAAATGGTTTCAATGCCGGAACATTCCATGGAGGCTTTTCGGGTGACGGCGGTGCGGCAACCAATGCCGAGTTGTATTATCCGTTTGGTGTTGCGCTGGACACCAATGGCAATTTTTTTATCGCCGACGAATTTAACTACCGCATCCGCGAGGTCAATGGCAGCGGAATCATTCACACCGTGGCGGGCGGTGGCGGGGGCTCTCGTGGTGACGGAGGGGCGGCGACCAATGCGACATTGATGGGACCCACCGGGGTGGCGCTTGACGCCGGTGGCGACCTGTTCATTGCCGATAATGGAGACAGTCGGGTCCGCAAGGTAAGCGTCGCTGGAATCATTAGCACCGTGGCGGGCGGCGGGAATACCTATCCAACCGAAGGCATCGCGGCGACCAATGCGGAATTGTTTAATCCTACCGGGGTTACGGTAGACGCCGCTGGCAACCTGTTCATTTCTGATGAGCTTGATTACAGCGTTCACAAAGTGGGAACTAACGGGATTATCCGCACGGTGGCGGGAACCGCGACTCCGGGTTATACCGGCGACGGCGGCCCGGCGACCAATGCGGAATTGCGTGAACCCAATAACGTAGCCTTCGACGCTGCTGGAAACATGTTCATCGCGGATTCTTTTAATGATGTCGTCCGCAAGGTCGACACCAACGGGATTATCACCACCGTGGCGGGCAACGGGACCAACGATTACTCGGCGACGGCGGCCCGGCGACCAATGCGGAACTGAGCTTGCCCGCCGGCGTTGCGTTCGACTCCACCGGCAGCCTGTACATCACGGAAGCGAGCGATAACCGGGTTCGCAAAGTAAACATCCAGGGTCCGACATTGGCGTTGAGACCTGTAACCTTTGCAAATGCCGGGGCGTATGACGTGGTGGTGTCCAACGCTTCCGGTACTGTCACCAGCAGGGTGGTCAATTTGACTGTCACACTTCCTCAGCTTCCTCCGCTAGTTCTTTCATTACCACAGTTAAGCAGTGGCAAAACCAATATCACATTCTTGCTTTCCGGTCCTCTCGGCAGCAATTTTGTGCTTCTGGTCTCAACGAATCTTTTGATCTGGAATCCGGTCAGCACCTCCACCATACCATTCAGTGGATCGATAAGCCTCACAAGCTCTATCAGTGGATCCAATCGCCGTTTTTACCGGGCTCGTCTGCAATGAACAAGGTAAGGCTTCATGCCCTTTAGACCATTTGCTCGATACGGCTTCAATTTCACCCCGGCCCTGCCTGAACTAAACGGACATTCTTCCAGCCACGAACCCCAGCCACTCCATCACTCGACAAGTCGTTCCTCAGCGCAACGTCAAACTGCTCGCGAATCAAAGGCGTGACGATGACCTTGAAATCTGACCTTTTGATATCCGGCAGATCTCGTTGCTTCAATAAACCTCGAAAAACAGAATATGCATCACCGAGTCGCAAAATCTGTCCAGGCTCACAGGTTAGCATCTCATCCACGAACTTCCTTGCCACCCTCTCCGTTAACTCCTGGCCGCGGATTCTCTGGTATCGGGATGTTGGACTGAAAAATGAGTGGTCGGCGGCTAATATTGACTTCGCACGTAAAATAATGGTTTTAGCTGTCCTGTCACCTCTCCATTCATTTACAAGATTGATTTTGTGAACGTTCGCCGGCATGTCTTGGGCGCACTTCATCATCAAAGCCCTGTAAACGTTCATGAGCTTTTCGATCGAGGTGCTTTTGAAGATGCCGTCTGAATCTCGAAAATACCACATCATCTCGGGATCAAAGTAAATGACGTGATGCCCAAGATCCCGACGCCCACCCAACACTGAAGCAAAGAAGTCGTGGTTGATGGTGATGGGCATGATCTGGACTGTGAATTGATCGAGCGGCTCCGCCAGCTCAAGAAAGGGTGAGCCGTGGTTTTCATACGCATTAGGATAACGCTGAACGAACCATTGATTCGGCGTTGTGGCAGCCTCGGGTTGCTGATCGAACTGGCTAAATCTGCCAGGCTCATACAACCTCAAACGCTCTGGTCTGGTTAACGCAATGTCTTCGCCCATATCAATAGTTCATCGTCTGATGGGATTTTTGGTTCGAGACACCCTTCACTCCTCAAAAAGTTCAAAAGCCATTCTGAATATGCCCATCTAACTTTTGCATCGTGAATCTGATCAAGTCTCTTCATAAACGGATTGGATTGTTCGTTGTTCATAGGTTTGTGGTGCATTTTTATCTCCTTAATATTTAGTGTTCTTCCCATCGATTTGCTCACCTCGCGCTTCAATCCTCCCAGTGCCAAAATGAAGCGAAAGTGACCAGTGATAATATTCCCACCCCCTTAGGAAATAAGGGGGTGGGATTATCATTCTTCACGGCATTCTCCCAGTTAAAGTGCCTGGGAAAATCGGGGTGCGTATCGATGGGAAGATCGCTCTCATAATACTTTTTTCACGGGTTCTGGCTCGTGCGGTATGGTGTAATGTCCTTGGCTATTTTGGGGGCAGGCATCCAACACCAGCCCCGGGTTCAAGGTCACTGGTTTACGGGAGAGGAGCACTTTGGGACGTTTTGCTGCTCTGGGGACTGACACCTCAAACAGCTGGTCATCATCCAGCAATTCGTTGATCAAATCCGTTGTCAGATTCTTGCCAATTCCGTTTTGGCGGCAGAGTTTGATCAAAGCATCTTTGGCAACGAGCGCTTCTTGAGGGACATGTTTCATAACATCTTCCGCCGATTTGCCATTGTTAGCTCTCAATTCCTCAGCATCTGCAATCGCCATCTCAGTCCAGCAAATCGTGTCTGGACGCTTGCTATGGCCGATGTAACGTTTCATGGTCAAGCTTTCACCATCCGCCGTTTTCCATTTCAGACGCCCACCACGCTTCGCTGCTATCAATTCGTAGAGGTTGTCCACATCAGTCTTATTCAACGCAATGATGGCACGGCTCCAGTTCGACCATTCAGCAGAGCCGGCACCCAAATATGTGTAGTCGTTCATTTGCTTATCCGGGTCTCTGCTAATTTTGTTGGTGTGATGGATGATGACCGCCCCGCAGTTGTATTTTGTCAATAACGGTGCCAGATAATTACGAAGAAATGTGCCAACGTCTTTCTGGCTATTCATGTCGCTGCCGATATAGGCAAGAGCAGGGTCGATCCAAAGCAGATCCGGTTTTATGGTTCTCAGCAACGGTTCAATGACGTCACTGCACAACAATGACCCGGTAGTGCTGCTCTCTTGCGTAACGAAGACGTTTTTGCAAGCCCCCTCCTGTTCCTCCTCCGTCAAGTTCAAACCATTGAATACGCCGGCCTTCATCTCAGCCAAGTCGCCGTCGTCGTTCTCGGCTTGGATCAGTAATGATTTGATGGGCCTTGCCGGCTCAATACCAAATACAGCCTGCCCCAACGCCCATTTGATCATCAACTGCATTGCAAGGCTGCTTTTGCCATGTCCTGTAGGGCCTACGAGAAGCAGAGCCCCACCGCGGCAGAGGTAACGGTGTTTTAACAGTTCAGCCGGGTCATTTCCCATCGACTTCATAAACTCGTCAAGCGTTCGCGCAATAGGGCCTGTATCAATTTCAACCGAATTTATTTCACGGCCTTCCCTGATTCTGCCAGCTTCGAATTCTGCCATAGCCGTTCGCAATTCATCAGACATTGGGGCTACGTTGGTGTGCGTAATCTTCATGTCCTTCCCTCCCCTGGTAATACTGGTTCGGAACTGCCTTCGATGTCAGGCATGTTCATTGCGGCCGCCTTCACCACAAGCTCTTCCGGCCTGTATACGCGGTAAAACGAGATGGAGACGTGGGGCGGGTCATTCCTTCTGTGCGGGTCCTGGGTTGGAAACCATTCAACCCTGATACCGCCGCCCAAGATTTCTACATGTGGGTGAGTCCAGAAATACTCACGTATTTCCATGGGACCAAACGAGCTGACGACGTTCCTGTGCTTGTCCATCAACTTGGTAATTTTGGCCGCGGAAAAGTCTCGTCTCTCTCCCTCCTTAGCTGTGAGAATCCTGCCTAACTTGAGCAGGGCAATTGGAAGTCTTTGCCACCCCTCCAATATTGGGCCGTCAATTGAACGAAAGCACTGTTCCATGTAAAGGTCCGGTGCTTCGCTTTTGGTCGCTGCTTGATCGTCGTTGTTCATAATCGTGTTTGCATTCATAAATGTGAAAATCACGATTCCCGGGACTGGCCACTTTTGCATTTTGACCAGTCCCGGAAACCATTTTATTTCTTGGGATCAACCTCCTTTGCTAATTCTGGTGTGGCTGGATATGCGGATTCAACGTCGACTAAAGGGAAATCAAATCTCTCTTCGTCGTGTTTGGCATGGACCAACTCAACCTCACATTTCAGACCAACTAGTACTGGTCTGAGATCGATGGCTTGGTTGGATTTGCCTTTGAAGAAGTCCTGGCCTAACAGACCTTCGATGAATCTCCTCATACAGCTGCCGGCTTTCAGATCTACCGGCATAACTTTACGGGCAAGGCATTCGTAGTTTTCCATACCAGGCACAATAACATCGAAAAGAATGGAGCCGGTCTGTGCTTTTCCTCCATCCCTGACCGCTTCCTTGACCTTGTACTGGGTGATAACGGCTTTAAAACGGCCTTGTGGGAGCTTGAACGTCGAATCCTTACCTACTGTTGCGATGGTCGAGCTCATACAGCCTCCTTCCCCTTAACGTGTTTTGCCACCCAAACAGCCCAAGCCTCGATATCACGCACAAGCCTATTAATGTTGTTTATCGCCTCCTGTCCTTTTCCTGGATTGCCGATGATGTAGGAGACGGCTTTAAGGCGTTCCCCTATTTCCGTATGTGACACCAATTTGGTGTCAATCTCCAAACAGGCGGCTTCGTGGACTTCTTTCGACTCCACGCCAGCATCGCCCTTGGCTTTGGTCGGTTTGGCTTTAGGTACAGACCTCGGAAACAATTCGTTTCTCGCTTTTTCAAAGTGCTCAGCCGTTGCTCTTCCACTGCCCACTTGCTCAAACACCACATGCGCCACCTCGACCTGTTGCTCCGGCTTCAAATCCGCTATGCAACGAACCTGGGATTCCTTGTTTGGCACATAAACCTCCACATCCTTGACGCTCTTCAAGCGCTTTTCACAGTCGTAGGCTTGAATGAGTCGATTGGCGTGCGTCTTGCTAAAGTCCCACTTATCGTCGCAATACCCGGCGAATGTTGAATGGGTGGCTCGATATAATTTATCGTCACGTATTTGCGCAAGACGATGGCCCACAACAAAGGCTCCCTGAAGGTTTTCTTGAATGTCTGACTCACACTCGGCCAAAAGTTTCTGTTCTTTGGCGTCGAGTGCTTTGTCCTGGTCTGCTGTCTGAATGCTCGTGGCTTTGGCTGGGGCAACAATTAGATTCGTGTTGCTGGCCGGGGAGTTCAAACTCTTCCCCTTCGTTTTACTGATCTTGTTCATGTCTGGTTTCTTTCGTATGATGGAGCTTAATTGCTCCACCAAACGCGGGCAGAAACAGACATGCCGTTTTGATTTTAGATTTTGTTTTGGAAGAATGAAGATCTGACCCGCGCAATCTCTCGATTGTATGAACCTGTTTCCAAGTCCATACTAGAAGTTTAGCTAATCTATACTTCGCTGTCAACAGGAAAAGTAGGAACAAATATGGAGACTATAGAGCGCGGTCAAAGTCGCCAATTGGCGACTCTGGGTTGTATAAAAAAGGGGTGCCAGGCTTTTGACCTGACACCCCATCAAACTTACGACTCCTCACCAGCCAAGAGCTCCTGAATCTTAATCAGGACATCCGACAGCTTTTTGATTGTGCGCTCGGCAGGGTCAATCTCGAGAGCCTTCTCAACCAGCCTAGTAATCGTCTTCAATTTTTTAAGTTCAGCTTTTGCATTAGCATCACCAGTCTTGGATTTTCTGTACGACTTGGCAGGTTTGCCCGCCGTCTCTTCCAGAACTTCTTCGACCATGGCCGCCGTAACGCCGCCACCATTCGCCTTTTTCAAGACTGCGGACCAGGCTTTCACCTGCTCCCCAGGTAACAAACTCGTCAACGGACGAACCTGCGCTTCATTTGCTGGAAACAGTGTAACCCCATTGGGTGCCAAGTGATCCTTCAAATTGTCGACACAGTCGTAACCGCCAATAAGGCGGTACGCATACGTTTTTCCAAACCCCCACTTCTTCGTGCAATACTCATCGAAGGTGAGATTCGGATCCGTGATCTTCTGCAAGTCACGGCCTTTGATGATGCTTAAAGCCTCACCAAGAACCAGAAATGCACCGATGTTGGAGGCTATGACGCCTTCCTGCTTTTCCAAAAGAGCTTTGTCATCCGCTGTGAAGACTGGCGCTTTTTTAGATTCGTCGGTTTTGGTAGCTTCGACTTTTCCCGGTGGGACCCAGGTCTTCTTCGACTCGGTCTTAACGCCAATGTTTTTGGGACGGTTCATTTCTGCGGCTCCTTTCCATATTTCTCATCAGCTTCCTCTTCGGGAGGAACCGGAAACGGTATTGGACGGACGGGCACTCCACCTTGCGGCAGACCTTCTCCGTGGTGTTTCAAGCGAAGTTCATCAAGCAGTTCTTCAAGCGTTAGTTCAGCGATGATGACCCCATCTTCGATGTCCTTCTCCTTGCCATTTGTCGCCTGCAATTCGGACACGGTCTTCAAGAGGTTGATCGTGTTTTGAATTGCGTGATCGACATAGCAGGCGAAGCAGATCACGCGCAATTCTTCGCTGCTTGGCAATGTTTCCCGATGGGTGACATTCGACGCTGGTGTGGCCAATGGGTGGCCGGATGCATTCGCGTTGTTATTTGCACCAGGTTTTGTATCTGATTGATTATTTTTGATTGTGTTTCTTGAACTCATAGCTATTTGTTTCAGTCGTTTTGTTGACCGCTCTCAATTACGGGGGCGGGAGGAGCGTTATGCCTCCAATGTTTAGGTGCGACATTTCAGGCGTCGCTTTGCTACAAATTCCAAAGCACGGGCTTTTCGGGGCGGTATTCACACTCCGCTCCAAACTTGATAGCGGAGGTCAGATGCCATGCAAGTGTAGGGTTGACCGTCCCGACTGATTTGATTGCCCGGTTGATGGCGATCCTCACGGAATCCAGGTCCCGCTTGTATTGAGTGGAATATGGGCGGCCGAGACCCTTGAACTTCTGCTTTTTCAAGTGCTCCTCGATTCTTTGGATTTCTTCCTCCAAAGCCTCGGCCTTTTCGTGGTGGCCGGCATCAATCAACAATTCCAGTTCTTCCTTAAGCCCGGGCAATTCAGCACGGACGATTTTGTGGGATTCCTTCGTCACGCGCGTCCCCCCGGTTTCAGTCAAAATGCTCATGCCTTCAAGACATCCTCCCTCCTCAAATTCGTGCACTTTTGCCTTGTTTGCATTACGACCAGAACCGGGACAATTCACCAGATAGATGAGCTGCGAAGGAGAAATGGGTTTGCCGGGCAACAGGAGGTGAACATACCGCAGCCCCACTGAATCTTTGAATTGTGATTCCTTCTTATCAAAGCTTAAGGCCCATTTGCCGTCTTGAAGCCGAAACTTACTGGCCCGTTGGGTGATATTGCTTGAACGGGCGAGAGAAACCGGTTTCCACTTTTCGCTGTCCACCGTAATGCCAGAATTGTCCAAGACCACCACCTTGCCCGCCTGCCATTGTTCAAACAGCATTGCAAATTCAATGATGCGGGTAGCGCGCGTGGTCGGTCCGTTGTACTGGGGGCAATCATTCATGCGTTGCCTTTTCTGGATCGCCCGATCCAGTTGAGCCAATTGAAGATTTTTTCCGGCGGGAAATAACTCTGGTCGCGCGGTCAAGCCATTTGCGATCAATCCGAAAGCTCCCAATCTCGACCGCCGCGAAGTACTTCACTGAGTTTTTGGTGCCACCGCCCAAGGGTTTGAGCAAACCGCCTTTGACAAGTACTGGGATATCGTGCGGTTGGAACCCGAGCACCATCGCTGTCTGCTCTGAATTCAACCGAGCCGGCAACCGCCGCAAATTCAAGCAGGAAATTGAATTGTAAATTGGCTGAGATTGATTCATCTCGTCAGTGAATTGCCTTTCCCCTTTGCCGAAACCGCTTCGGCAAGGCAAAGAGCAATCCGGACGAGAAGGTTTTAAACCTTTTTGAAACTATGGATTGGACAATCTTGAGGAGACGGGACGTGTCCTAAAAGCGGGGGCAGTCATAAGCCGGCTAGATCCCGTTTGGAGAGCCTCTTCTGAATGCGAGCAATCCGAGTCGCTGCCTTGTTTTTTCCACCGAGTCCACCGTCAGATTTTTGTCTGCGAGCCTTTGCTGGCAGATTCGCCACAGTCTTAGTATGCTTAAATTGTAAAGCGGCGGCACGCCGTCAAATTCTTTTACCCAGTGAAAGATCAAGAACCACTGAAGTTTGGATTTACCGGATTCCAAAAAATATTCGCTCGTCAGTTGCCTCTTTCTAAGCACATCACCAACGCGGGCAAAAAAGTTTACATCATCTCTTTCAATTGCTGCGATGCAGGCTTTTCTGATATATGGACAAAATTGGATCAAACGTTTTTTGTTACTCATGGCCAATTTGGCCAACTCCAAATCAGCCAGCGTGGATGCCGTGATGAATTCATATATCACATCGTTAAACTTGGATAATCTTTTGCTCTGTGCTGCGGAGGGTGCCTTGTCGGTGACCGCATCCGCAATCTGCACGAGCGCTTTGGTGTCGGCACCCGACAGCCGCCCTCGGATCGAGGAAGGTGCCGGGATCGCGGTAGGCGCTCCTTCTACATCGGCACGAACAGCGTTCCACAAATGTGTGAACTCCGCCAAATCGCTTCGATTTAATTCTCTTTGGAAGTCAAGGAAACCATCGTGAAGCTGCTTTTCTTTGCTTCGCTTGGTGGCCTCTTTCATTTCGAACTGCGTATATCGGGCTGCAATATCCATCATCTGCTCGTCTGACGGTTCAGCGTCGGTTTCTTTGATGTAGGGGACTTGGCACGAAAGCGCCTTCCAAGCTTCGATCTCCTTCTTAAAATTCCGCTTCGCGGGTGGCACGGTGTTCATGTCGAAAAATGATGGAATCGATGGCCAGAAAGTTCCAGTGAAACTTCCAGTAAACCGCAATAAATGGCAATACCGCGCATATGCCAAAACCTCTTGAAATCTGTGCAAATGCAATTATAATGCCCATGAATTCGGGGCTTTGTTGGTCAATCCCGGCCATTGGCTCCACAATAAAATCGAGGGTTTTGGCCACTTTTGAGGGTCTTTGATGAGGCGTGTTCACCGGCCGGGAGTTCGCCCGTATCGGACTTGGCAAAACGGAGGCAAAACTGCGCGCCATCCTTGAGACATTGAATTATATCGCCGGCCATCGGGTTTCCAAGGCGGCTATTTTGTCGAGGCGCCTCACATATCGCTCGGCCGTGCCATGTTCAGCGGCGAGGAAGGTCTGGACCAAATCCCAGGCGACTTCCAGTCCGACAGTTCGTCCGCCCACGCAAAGGATGTTCATGTGATCGTCTTCGACGCCTTGCCTGGCTGAAAAGTGATCGTGAATCAAACACGCCCGCACACCTTTGATCTTGTTTGCGCAAACCGCCGCGCCCACACCGCTGCCGCAAACCGCCAGGCCGCGATCCACCTTGCCCGCCGCCACCGCCTGCGCGAGCGGAATGACGAAGTCAGGAAAATCGTCATCGGGCGTCAAACGGTGCGCCCCAAAATCCATGACTTCGTGCCCGGCCGCGTGGAGCCGGGCGAGCAGCTCCTGCTTCAAACCAAACCCGCCGTGATCCGTGGCAATTCCCAGACGCATAATCTGTCCCCGGTTTTGGCTAGCAACCGTTGAGGACCGGATTCTGCCATCCTCCCGGCGGGGTCACGTTCTTGACCTGGGCCGGCCCCCAGGTTTTCGGCTCGTATTCGAAGACCGGCGTCCCGGCCTTCAGCACCGGGTCAACGATCCGCCAGGCTTCCTCCACGTAATCCTCCCGGGCGAAAAGCGTGGGGTCTCCCAACATCGCATCTCCGAGAACCCGTTCATAGGCGTCCATTTCTCCGGCGCTCGGGCAATGGCCCCACGCGGCCTCCACCGGCTGGTTGCGCGATTCATCATCCGTGGCGATGCTGTTCAAACCGACGGCAAACGCCACGTCCGGACTGATCCGCAACCGGCAATGGTTCCTCTCCAAATCGAATCCTTCGTACATCGTCGGCGGCTGCCGCAGGCGAACCACAATTTCCGTGCAGGTGACGGGCAGACATTTCCCGGCCCGGAAGTAGAAAGGAACACCGCGCCAGCGCCACGAATTGATCTCCAGCTTGAACGCCGCAAAGGTCTCCGTATCGGAGCCGGCCGCCACGCCGGGTTCGTTCAGGTAGCCGCGGAAGCGTCCGCGGACGACGTTGCCCGTCTCCAAAGGAGGGATGGCTTTCAACACCTTGACCTTCTCGTCGCGAATGGATTCGCTGTCCGTCCGGACCGGAGGCTCCATCGCCAGATTGGCGAGCACCTGGAACAGGTGGTTTTGCATCACATCGCGAATGGTCCCCGTCTGATCATAGAACGCCGCGCGGCCCTGGACGCCAAAGTCCTCCGCCATGGTGATCTGCACGCTCTCCACATTGTGGCGGTTCCAGATCGGCTCCAGCAGCGCATTGGCGAAGCGGAAGAACAACATGTTATGCACCGGTTTTTTTCCCAGGTAATGATCTATCCGGAAAATTCCATTTTCGCTGAACGCGCTGAGCAAGATGGCGTTGAGCTGCTGCGCCGAGGCGAGATCAGTGCCGAACGGTTTTTCCACGATGACACGCGCGTTTTTTCCAACACATCCCGACTTGCCGAGCTGCTCCACCACCGTCTCGAACATGGCCGGCGGGATGGCCAGATAATAGGCCGGACGCTCCGCCCCGTTGAGTTCCTTGCAAAGCGCCTGATACATCGCCGGGTCCGAATTGTCCCCGCGCACGTACCGCAACAGGCTGCTGAGTTTCTCGAACGCGGCCGGATCAACTCCCCCGTGTTGTTCAAGGCTCTCCCGCGCGCGAACCTTCAGCGCGTCCGAATCGGGAGCGGACCGCCCGATGCCGATGACCGGCACGTTGAGGTGGCCGCGCTTTATCATCGCCTGGAGCGCCGGAAAGATTTTCTTGAAAGCCAGGTCGCCCGTGGCGCCAAAAAAAACAAAAGCATCAGAGTTGGTTGTGTTCATGGGGTCTCCTTACTTCGCGGTTTTCTCCAAATGTCCGCCGAAACCGTAGCGCATGGCGGAAAGCAATTTGTCCTGGTAATCGGCCTCGCCGCGCGAGGCAAAGCGCTCGTAGAGAGCCGCCGTCAGCACGGGCACGGGAACTCCCTCATCGATTGCCGCCTTGATCGTCCAGCGGCCTTCGCCGGAATCCGAGACGCGGCCGGCAAAGCCCAAAAGGGCGGCATCTTTCGCCAGGGCTTCGGCCGTCAAATCGAGCAACCACGAGGAGATCACGCTGCCGCGGCGCCAGACTTCGGAGACGTCCGCCAGGTTGAGGTCGTATTGATAATTTTCCGGATTGTTCAGCGGAGTCGTTTCGGCGTCGGCCTCGCTTTGTCTTTTTCCGGCGTTGGCGGATTTCAAAACGCCCAAACCCTCCGCGTACGCAGCCATGATGCCATACTCAATGCCGTTGTGGACCATTTTGACAAAATGTCCCGCGCCGTTTGGACCGCAGTGCAGATAACCTTGCTCGCTGGTGCCACCGAGCTTCTCGCGTCCCGGCGTGCGCGGAACTTCTCCGGGACCGGGCGCCAGCGTGGCAAAGATGGGGTCGAGACGCTTGACCACCTCCGGCTCGCCGCCAATCATCATGCAATAACCACGCTCCAGCCCCCAGACTCCGCCGCTCGTTCCCACGTCCACGTGATGAATTCCCTTCGATGCCAGCTCCCTCGCGCGCCGGAGGTCATCCACGTAATAAGAATTTCCGCCGTCAATGAGCGTGTCGCCCGCTTCAAGCAGGGGCAGCAGATCGGCGATGGTTTCGTCCACAACACCCGCCGGAACCATCAGCCAGACCGCGCGCGGCTTGTCCAGTTTCTTAATAAATTCCGCCGTTGATGATGCCCCCGCAACTCCTTCCTTGGCCAGGTCCTCGACCGCCTTTGGAATCCGGTCAAAAACAACACACCGATGGCCTCCTTTGACGAGACGCCGGACCATGTTGGAACCCATCCGGCCCAGCCCAATCATCCCGAGTTGCATTGGTAATCGCGTTTCCATATGAAAAAATTTATGATTAAGAATTCTTGTTTGCTTGTGCCTGCCGGGCGGTTTCAAAAATAGTCACGAACTCCTCATAGCGGCGGGCAATTTCCGCCACGGCGGCTTCTCGGGTGCCCTTCCCAGCCCGGAAGTTGACCAGCGGCTCCCAGAAATCCGTGCGGCCCACGGCGAAGCCAATGAATCCCCTGACGCTTGCGGCCGTCGCCAGCCACTCGCGCACCTTGGCATCGTTTTCGCCTCGGCCCAGAATGATGCAGCCCACCTGATCACG
>Ga0210398_10000336_pt1 | contig 55624 bp, 60 predicted proteins | sample IncBWC4OmetaG_FD_161047 | JGI IMG/M metagenome (GOLD analysis project Ga0210398, IMG submission 161047) | Forest soil microbial communities from Barre Woods Harvard Forest LTER site, Petersham, Massachusetts, United States - Inc-BW-C-4-O | ecosystem: Environmental > Terrestrial > Soil >...
CGACCAAGCGGCTGCCATGGGAGCCGCTGGTGACAATCGACGGCGACCGCGATGCGGCGCAACGTTTTCTGAATGCAATCAACTTGATCTGACGAGGAGGGCGTATGGCGAGCTATCAGGACTCCGCGACGTCGACGGCGACGGGTGCCAACGGTGTCACCTACTCTTACCGTCGGATGGGCACATCGAACAGTGCGCAGCCGCTGGTCCTCTTGCAGCACTTCCGGGGCAACCTGGACAACTGGGACCCTGCGCTCATCGACGCCCTTGCCGCAGAGCGCGAAGTCATCGCATTCGACAACGTCGGGGTGGGCGCAACAACGGGCCAGGTCCCTGCATCTGTCACCCAGATGGCCCACGGCGCAATCGCATTCATCAGTGCGCTCGACCTGACCCGCGTCGACTTGCTTGGCTACTCTCTCGGCGGGTTTGTCGCCCAAGAGATCGCGCTGATCCGCCCCGACCTCGTCGAGCGGATCGTGCTGGCCGCGACGGCGCCGCAAGGCGCGCCAGGCATGCACGGTTGGGTGTCCGACATCATTGACGCCGTCGGCAGCCCCGAGACCACCGGGGATCAATTGCTGCACGCGTTCTTCACCACGTCCGAGTCCAGCCGGATAGCCGGCGGCGAGTTTCTCAGCCGCATCTTTGCTCGCACCGATGACCGCGACGAACCAACGGACTGGCCAACCCGCACCGCGCACTACGACGCCGTCGTGCAGTGGGGCATCCCCAACGTCAGTCTGTTGGAGCGGTTGACCGGCATATCTCAGCCGGTACTCGTCGCCAACGGAGACAGTGACCGGATGATTCTGCCGCGCTACTCACACTTGCTTGGCGGCCTCCTGCCCGACGCGACGGTCAAGATTTATCCCGATGCGGCCCATGGCTTCCTGTTTCAGCATCACGCCGAGTTCGCCACCGACGTGAACTCATTCCTCGACGCTGATCTCAAGACGTGATGGTCCCGTATTCATCTCCGCGGGACTACCTGTCCGCGCTCGCCATCGAACAACTGGGTGCCTTCCGGAGGCTGCACGCCTCGATCCACCCGTGCCGGTGCCTGACAACGCCACCGCACTCTATTTCCTAGACCCACGCAAGCTCGACCTTTTGCCAGCCGTTCAACAGCGCCGTCGGGTTGCGCTCCAGTGGTCCGGCTATCTCGAGCCGGTCGAGATACGGAAGCAACCCGCCAACCGCCGTACGCACCTCCTGACCGGCGAGGTGGGCGCCCAGACAGAAGTGGATGCCGTGTCCGAACGCCAGGTTCTTGCCGGGGGGCCGGGTGATCAGGAAGCGGTCGGGGTCATCGAAGCGGCGCGGATCTCGGTTTGCGGCGGCCATGTGCAACGCGATGATGGCGCCCTTCGGGATTGGCGTGCCGGCGATCTCGTTGTCTTCGGTCGCCTCGCGAAAGGCGAACTGGATCGGGGAGGTCAATCGATTGGCTTCGTCCACCGCATTGGGCAGCAATCCAGGATCGTCGAGCAACAGCTTGAGCTGGTCGGGGCAGGACAGTAGCTCGACGATGGTGTTGCCGATCAGATTTGTCGATGTCTCGTTGCCGGCCACCATGATGGTGATCGCGACCATCAGTGTTTCGACGTTGCTCAGTGACTCGTTGTCGATCGCCGCCACCATGGCACTGACCAGGTCGCCCTTGGGCTCTGCGCGCCGTGCCTCGATGAGTGGAACGAAATAGGTGCTGAACTCTTTGATGGTTGCCAGCATCAACTCGTTGCGCTCGGCGGGGCTGCTGAATACCGCGCCCGCTGCGGCGGCGAAAGCGTCCGACCAACGCTTGGCCTGGCTGTAGTGGCTGCGGTCGATACCCAGGATGTGGCAGATCATTTCGACGGGCAGCGGAATGGCGAGGCGCTCCACCGCGTCGAAGGCGGGTTGGTCTTCGATTCCGGCCAAACAGCGTTCGACGATCTCTTCGATCGCGGTCGCCATCTCCTTGATGCGCGGTGGGGTGAACCCTCTGCTGACGATGCGGCGCATCCGGGTGTGCTGGGGCGGGTCGGCTGCGGCGATGGTCTTCGCGGAAGCCATCTCGGCCATGTCCACCGGGATTCCCGCGGCCAGCGCAAGCAGTCGCTCGACCACCTCTGGTTTCATCTCGTCGTCGGGCGGCGCGGCTCCCTCGTAGGGATTGGGTCGCGACGAGAACTGCTGCGGGTTCGACTGCACTGCCTTGACATCATCGAACCGCGACACCACCCAGATGTCGGAGCTGGTGCGGTAGACGGGAAATCGCTCCCGCAATTCGGCCAGTACCCGCGGCAGCTGGTCTCGTGGTCCGGGCTTGAAGGGGTCGAACGTGAAATCGGATCCATTCGCCCTCATCGTCTCTCCCGTCAACGGTTGCCTCAGTCCCAAAACCGGTACAGTGTGCGGGCATTGAGCTCGACGATCTTTCGGGCCTCGTCGTCCGGCACATCGACGAGGTGCTCGGCGAGCAACTTGCGGGTATGCGGCCAGTTGGAATCCGAGTGCGGATAGTCGCTTTCGAACAGGATGTTGTCGATCCCGATGCGGTGCCGTTGCTCGATACCCGACTGGTCGGAGATGAAACAGCCGTAGATGTGCTCGCGGAAGAGCTCGGAGGGGAGCTTATCGGCGTTGATGTTGCACCAGTACTTGTGCCGGCCCCAGGAGTAGTCGATGCGCTCCAGCAGATACGGCATCCAGCCGATGCCGCCCTCGGACAGCGCGACTTTGAGGTTGGGGAACTTGTAGAACACGTCGGACATCAACAGGTCGACGGTCGCCATCATCGAGTTCAGCCCGAACAGCGCGATGCTGATGAACATGTCGCCGTCCGGCGCGAGCCCCTGCGGCATGCCGCCCGAGCCGAAGTGCATCGACAGCGGAAGCTCGGCTTCCTCGCAGATGCGCAGGATCGGATCCCAGTGATCGGTGTGGAATGACGGCAGGCCGAGTTTGTGCGGCGCCTCGATGAACGAAACCGATTTCGCGCCCTTGTCGACGGTGCGTTTGATCTCGGTCACCGACGCCTCGATGTCCCAGAACGGCACCATCATCAACGGGATCTGGCGCTCGGGAGCATAGGCACACCACTCGTCGAGAATGAAGTCGTTATAGGCGCTGATGCACAGCTTTGCGAAGTCCTTGTCCTCGGCAGCGTAAAACGTGCTGCCGGCGAAACCGCCGAAGTTCGGAAAGCACAGTTGGGCCCAGGTGCCCTCGATGTCCATGTCCTTGATGCGGTCGGCGATGTCGTGACAGCCGGGCAGCATGTCGTCGTAGCTGCGTGGGTCCATGCCGAATTCACGCGGGTGTTTACCCGCCACCGCGTTCAGAGCGAAGTTGCCCGAAGCGCACCCTTCGTAAAGCCAGGTGTCGTTGCCGTCGGGCAGCTTCACGATGCGTGGCGCCACGTCTTCGTACTTCGAGGGCAGCCGGTCAAGCCAAACCCGCGGGTGCTCGATGACATGGTCGTCGACGGAGATGATTCTTGCGTCTTCGGGAAGCATGTGATCTCTTTCTGAGAGGCATCGCCTCTCAACAGTAGAACGTGACCTGCGCCAGATGCAACGGGCATACTATGCTGACGCCGTAGTGAAGTAACCACATGTGCTGGGAGGCGGTCGATGGTGATGTTGCGTCGAGAAGCGCTCGACCCCGAAATTCGCGAAGCCGTCCGCGATCTGCCCGATTTCGTCTTCTCCAACGAGACCGTGCCGATGACGCGTCAGAACGCCCCGTTCCCGCCCGTGCCGGCACCCGACATCGAGTGCGTGGACCTCACGACCGATTCCGACGGAGGGGTCGCACTGACCCTGCTGCGTCCCCGCGGCGCTACCGGTGACCTGCCGGCCCTGTACTGGATGCATGGCGGCGGGACCGTGATCGGCAACCGCTTTATGGATAACGCCCGCCTCAACGAGTGGTGCCGGTCGCTGTCCTGCGCCTGCATAAGTGTCGAATACCGGTTGGCGCCGGAAGCGCCCTATCCGCTGCCGCTAGACGACTGCGACAACGGACTGAGGTACATCGTTGATCACGCGGCCGATCTGCGGTTGGACCCGAACCGCATCGGGGTCGGCGGACGCAGCGCCGGTGGGTTACTGGCCGCTTCTCTCGGGCTGCGTTGGCGGGACCAGGGGCTCGATGGTGTGGAATTCGCATACCTCGAATACCCGATGCTCGATGATCGAATGACCACGCCGTCGAGCGCGCTCGACGGCCTTCCAATGTGGAGTCGGGAGTCCAACGCATTCGGCTGGCGCAGCTATCTGGGCGAGCGCTACGGAACAGACGACATGCCGCCGGACGCGGTTCCCGCCAGAGCCGCCGAGCTGGCGGGCTTACCGCCGACGTTCGTCAGCGTGGGCACGGCGGACTGCCTTCGAGACGAGTCGATCGATTTTGCCGCTCGCCTGTGCCGGGCCGGCGTATCAACGGAGCTCCATGTCTATGCCGGCGCGATTCACGGGTTCGACATGTTCGCCGACTGCGCAGTGGCCAAATGCGCCGCGCGCGACAGTGCAGATTGGCTGGCCCGCCAATTCCGTTGACCTGTCAGCGACGTGGACGGCTGCGGGGTAGCCCTAACCTGTTCTCGACGATCAGGCTGCGCAGCACTTCGCTGGAACCGCCGTAAATCGTCGTGGCGACTGCGCTGCGGTAATGGGCATCCAGCGCGCCGTCAACGGGAGCCTCTGGGTCAGTCCAATCCAGCATGCCCGCGGTTCCGGCGATATCGGCGGCGGCGGCGGACGCCCGCACATAGCTTTCAGGACCGAACAGCGCCGACACCGGGCCCGGCTTGTCGCCTTCGGCGTCCAGGAACGCCACCCGCAACGCGAGCAGGTCGGCTACCTCGGCCTCCATCGCCATATGGGCCAGGCGCTCACGCACCAGGGGATCGTTGATGAGCGCGGTGCCGTCCGTTCCTGGATGGGTGCGGGCGAATTCCAGCGCGTCGGCTGCCACTAATCCCGTCCGTGAGGCGGGCGCGACGTTCTGCTCGGCCTCCAAGGCGGCCAGCATCACCGAAAAGCCCTGGTGCGCTTCGCCAATCCTGTTGGCGTCGTCGACCCGCACGTCGTTGTAGAACACGATGTTGGTGCGTTCATGGCCCATGGTGTGCACCGGCCGGATTTCGATACCGGCTGAATCCAGCGATACCAGCAGCATCGTCAGGCCTCGGGTGCCGACGGACCCCGGCGCCGAGCGGGTGAGCAGAAAGCAGTAGTCGGCGAGATGCGCGAAGGTGGTGAAGATCTTCTGGCCGTTGACGATCCAATCGTCACCGTCTCGCTCGGAGCGGGTCGCGCAGGCGAAGACATCAGATCCGCCCGCGGGTTCGGTGTAGCCGAGGCAGATGAGAATCTCGCCGGCCGCAACGCTCGGCAAAATCCTGGCCTTCAGCTCTGCTGAGCCCGCGGCCCTGATCGCATTGGCCGGCAGCATCGTCGTCCCGGACCCGATCGTAGGAACGCCTCCCCGGCGCAGCGTATCCAACAGCACACCGGTCTCGAATTGATCGAGTCCGGCCCCACCCTCCTCCACCGGCCAGGCCGGGGCGATCCATCCGCGCTCCCCCAGCTTTCGCGTCAGCTCCCGGTCGGCACCGTCTCCGGTGCGTCGCTCGTTTTCGATCACTTCGCGGGTGACATACCGTGCGACGAAATCTTCTGCTTCGCTGCGGATTCGGGCCCAGCTCGCGGGTTCGCTGAAGTCCATGCCTCAGTGACCTCCTGTGCCCACCGGGCCGAAGCGCCTGTCGGCGAGGGTGAGCAGTTCGCGCCGGGGATCGGCGAATGCGACCGCCCACGCTTTGGCCCGTCGGTAGTAGAGCTGGATGTCGTACTCCTCCATGAAGCCGTACCCGCCGTGGACGTGAAGGCTGTGTCCGGCTGCCTGGTATGCGGTCTCGGCGGCGAATACAAACGCCATCGAGGCTAACGCGGGCCCGTCGGCTTGCCCCGAATCCAAGGCCCAGCAGGCCTTTTGGATCAACAGTTGCGCCCCGTCCAACGCCGCGACAGCGTCGGCGAAGGGGTGAGCGACGGCCTGGTACATCGCGATCGGCTGCCCGAACGCGTGACGCACCTTCGCGTAATCAGAGCCGATGCGGACGGCCTCGGCGGCCAGTCCGATCAGTGCCGCCGCCCGCAGCACGCGGACCTCATCAAGAGCGGTGGCGAACGTCGTCCGGGCCGAATCGCCCTCCGCCAGGCAGCGGCGCTCGCAGCCGTCGGACCATCGGGCCAACGCCAATCCACCGAAGTTGGGCCGTGGAGTTCGGGCCAGTCCGGCCGGCCGTAGCGCGTAAATCAGGGAACTCCCCTCGACGGCGAGAATCGCATCCGCGATCGCTCCGTCGACGAGCAGTTGCTTCTCGACGGGTCCAGGTCCGGTAGCCAGCGACACGATAAACGAGCCGGTCAGCACCGGGCCGATCAGCTCCTTTTCCCCAAGCCGGCCCAGCAGCCGCGCCGCGGCCGCGGTCTCGGCGATCGGTATCGGAGCGAGGCGGCGGCCCGCCTCCTCCGCTACTAGCGCCAGCTCCAGCAGACCCCCGCCCACGCCGCCGCAATCCGACGCCACGCCGATCCCGAGCGCTTCCATCTCGCTGAAGCGCCGCCACAGGTCGGTGTCCAAGCCCGACGACTCCGCCGCCCGGACGCGCTGCGGCGTCGCCTCCTTCCGGAAGAGCGCTGCGAAAGTCTCCCGGACCGCACGTTGCTCCTCGCTCAGCCGCAGGTCCACACCTGATTCCTCCCGTGTCCGAGGGCTCGACGGCAAGAGCGGGACTGCCGTAGCGAGCACATTACTCCTAGCGGAGTTGGTACATGCAAAAAAGTAGCGCGTTGTTCTCTTATTACGCACTCGATGTTACTGTCGAGCGCGATAGGCACGGCCGGACCGAGGAGTTCGACGATGACACAGAAGCTGGGCTTTCCGGTCTTCGACGGCGACAACCACATGTACGAGACTCGCGATGCGTTGACCAAATTCCTTCCCGCCGAGTACCGCGGTGCGATCCGATACGTCGAGGTCGACGGCCGCACGAAGATCGCCACCTTGGGGCAGATCAGCGATTACATCCCCAACCCGACCTTCGATAAGGTCGCCGCGCCGGGCGCCCAAGAGGACTACTTCCACAACGGCAACCCGGAAGGCAAGAGCCACCGGGAGATCCTGGGCAAGGCGATCGAGGCAACCCCCGCGATGCGTGAACCGGGACCCCGGCTGGCGCTTCTCGACGAGCAGGGCATCGACAAGTCGATGATGTACCCGACACTGGCGAGCCTGGTGGAGGAACGCTTCCGGGAGCACCCCGAGGCGACCCACACGATCATCCACGCGTTGAACCAGTGGCTGGACGAAACATGGTCTTTCAACTTCAAGGACCGGATCTTCACCACTCCGATCATCACCCTGCCGATCGTCGAGAAGGCGATCGAAGAACTGAACTGGGTGCTCGAACGGGGTGCCCGCGCCGTCTTGATTCGGCCGGCCCCGGTTCCCGGACTGCACGGTCCGCGCTCGTTCGCCCTTCCAGAGTTCGACCCGTTCTGGAAGCGAGTCAGCGATACTGGCGTGCTGGTCGTCATGCACGCCTCGGACAGCGGCTACTCTCGCTACGCCAACGACTGGGAAGGCGGCGGCGAATTCCGTCCCTTCCAGCCCACTCCATTCCGCTCGTACTACAGTCTTGCGCGCAACCCAGCGGAGGACGCCGTCGCGGCGCTGGCCTGCCACGGTTTGCTCACCCGCTTCCCAGAGCTGCGTATTGCCATGGTGGAGAACGGAACAACCTGGCTGCCCCGGCTACTGGAAAACCTCAGCGACACCCACAAGAAGATGCCGCAGCTCTACAGCGAGAATCCAGTGGAAGCCATCCATCGCTGCGTCTACTTCAATCCGTTCTGGGAGGAGAACGTGGCCGAGCTTGCGAAGCTGGTGCCGATCGACCACATCTTCTTCGGCTCGGACTACCCACATCCCGAGGGCCTGGCCGAACCGCTCAGCTACGCCGACCGCCGTCGCGAACTGGGCGACGACGAAATCGCCATAGTGATGGGCGGAACGCTGTCGAACGCGATGCGGGTGGACGCCTGAGATGTCAACGGATCGGAGCGCGCCGCCCGCAACGAGAACGCGTGCAGACGGCGCCCCGGCGGAGTTCAACCCGTACTCGGATGTCTTCTTCGACGATCCGTATGAGACCTACCGGTGGATGCGCGATGAGGCGCCGGTCTACTACAGCGAGCGATGGGACTTCTACGCCCTGACCCGCCACGACGACGTTGTTGCCGCACACCGGGATTGGGAGACATTCAGCAGCGCCTACGGGGTGACCTTAGATGCGCTGTCGCTGCGGCACCGGTTCGAAACCAACGTGTTGATCATCATGGACCCCCCGGAGCATGAGCAGCAACGCAAGCTGGTCCGGCAGGTGTTCACCAAGGCGGCGATCGCCAACCTGGAGCCGCTCGTGGTCGAGGTGGTGACGTCCTACCTCGACGCGCTGCAGGATAGGCAGAACTTCGATGTGGTGGCCGACTTCGCCGCCCTGTTCCCCGTGGAGATCATCTCCATGATGCTCGGCGTGCCTGCCGGTGAGCGACAGCAGATCCGGCTGTGGACCGACGGGTTTTTGCACCGCGAGGAAAACAACCCGTTCGCCACCGAAAGCGGCGTGGCCGATTCGATGGCGATGGGCGAGTACTTCTTGGAGCTGGCCCGCGAGAAGCGCCGCAACCCCGACGACCTGATCATCAGCAGACTGGTTACCGCCACCTACGAGGACGACGCGGGCGCAACGCACCGGCTCACCGACGAAGACATCGCCACATTCTCGTTGCTGCTGGCCGCGGCCGGCAGCGAGACCGTCACCAAGCTCATCGGCAACGGCGTGATGGCTTTTCACCGCAACCCCGACCAGTGGGAGCTGGTCCTCGCTGATCCCACCCTGATTCCCGGCGCTATCGAGGAGATGCTGCGGCTCAACCCGCCATCGCAGTATCAGGGGCGCTTCGCAACCCGCGACGTCGACCTGCACGGCGCGACAATTCCCGCGGGTTCGCCCACGCTGTTGGTGACGGGGGCCGCGACCCGCGACCCGCGGGCCTACGACCGGCCCGATGCGTTCGACATTCGGCGCGGCGGCGCCACCACGCTGGCGTTCGGGTACGGTGCGCACAGCTGCCTGGGCTCCTGGCTCGCCCGACTCGAGAGCCGCGTCGCCTTCCAGCAGTTCCGCGAACATTGGCCACAATTCGCCGTCGACACCGACGGCCTGCGCCGGGTCACCATGTCCAACGTAGCCGGCTACTCGCACGTCCCCGTCCGCGTCGGCTGATGGCCGGAGCCCTCGCGGCAGTCGATGATTCGACACCGGATGGCATGCCGGCCAGCATCCCCGAGCTCCTCGCCATCAGGCGCGCCGCACCCGACGGCGAGTTCCTCATCACCGATGATGAGCGACTGACCTTCGCGGAAGCGGAGACCGCGTCGCTGGAGTTGGCCGACGCGCTGCTGGCCTCCGGTGTCGGCAAGGGGACCCGGGTCGGGATCCTGTTCCCCAACTGTGCCCAGTGGCTTATCTGTTGGCTGGCTGCCGCGCGAATCGGCGCGCTCACCGTTCCGCTGTCGACTTTCGCACCCGGTGCGGAACTCGGGCGGCTGCTGCGGCATACCGATGTGCAGGTCGTACTCATGGGCCGATCGATCGCAGGCCGCGACCTCGTCGAACGCATGCAGGACGCGCTGCCCGGCCTCACCGCCGGAGGCGCCGTGATCGCTGCACCGGAGGCACCCTACCTGCGGCAAATACACGTTTGGCCGGACTGCGACCGCTCCTGGGCGGCGCCGTGGCCGCGGCCGGAACCCGTTGTATCGCTTGCATATTCAGCCGAGAACGAAGTTGTACCCGCGGATGACCTCGTCGTGGTCACCACCTCCGGGACGACGGCGCTGCCGAAATCCGTCGTCCACACGCACGGCAGCCTGGTGCGCCACGCCTACATCCTGGCGCGCCATCGCGGGGTCACCTCCACCGACCGCATCTATTCGCCGATGCCGTTCTTTTGGGTGGGCGGCCTGACGATGGTTGTGCTGCAGGCGCTTTCGACCGGCGCGGCCATCCTTGCGCAAGATATATTCGAAGCGGGTAGCACGCTGGCACTGTTGGAGCGGGAACGGGCGACATTCATCTCCTGCTGGGCCCAGGCAAGCCAAGCCATGGCCGACCATCCCGACTTCGCCAAGCGTGACCTGTCAAGCGTGCGCGGCGGCACCATGCTCGAGGCGTTGCCGCCCGACCGGCGACCAGGCGAACCCGACCTGGTGCCAAACCTGCTGGGCATGACCGAGACCGGTGGCCCGCACACGATGGTCGAGGTCCCCGACACCCCATTGCCGCCGGAGCGGCGCGGCTCCTTCGGGATTCCGCTACCTGGTGTGGTGCAGCACCGGATCGTCGACCCCGCCTCAGGCGTCGAGGCGCCCGCCGGTCACGAGGGCGAGATCCAGGTACGTGGGCAGATCGTGATGAACGGTGTCTACAAACGGGAACGCCACGACGTGTTCGGCCCCGACGGCTGGTACGCCACCGGGGACCGGGGATGGTTCGACGAGGCCGGCCACCTGCACTTCACGGGCCGGGCAAGCACTCTCATCAAGACCGCGGGATCCAACGTTTCGCCCGCGGAGGTGGAGGCCGTGTTGGACGCCGTGCCCGGCGTGGTGCACAGCTTCGTCGTGGGAATACCCCATCCGGTACGTGGCCAGGTCGTTGCAGCCGCCGTGGTCCCCGCCCACGGTGCCAAGCTGACGGCGGCGGCTCTGATGGCCCACGCCCGACAAAATCTTTCGTCGTTTAAAGTGCCGACCGTCCTGATCCTCAGCGAGGACCAGTTGCCTATGCTGCCAACCGGCAAGGTCGACCGCACCGCGTTGGTCGCAATGCTGGCCGAGTCAACGTCGGGTCGGAACTGATCCGCGAAGGCGTCGTGTTCGAGTTGTGTATCCGAAATCGTTGAGCGACAACATCTATGAGCGACACTCGGCGTCGCACACCCAGCCATTCAGCCGATGCCAGTTACGTGACCGTCGCGCGGACCGGGGATGACGCAGGGTTGAGGGGCACGTGCGCACAAATGTGACGCATCTGCAATTGCGTTCGCTAGTGAAGCCCAGCGACGCGCGAGAGAAGAACGCGCCTCGCCCACAGAAACACGATCCAAGGGACAACCAGCCAAAGAATATTCCCATAGATGAATTTCACCACTAAGTTGACTGTCCCATTTACGTGCGGCATGCCCTCGTAAACCTCCGAAATGAGGTAGAGAACGGTTGCATAGAATTCGCACGCCATCAACACGATAACAGCCACCAGCTGGCTATCGGTGAACCGCCCTGCCTGCTTGCGTAAACAGGCGAGGACAACTGCAGCCACACCCATGAACGATGCCCCGGTTTCAAACGCAAGCAGATTGCCATCGGGGTGAATGTAGCGGGTGTCCCCACCATCGGCATAAATCCACCAAAGATAGCTCCATAGCTGTCCTTGAGCTTCGTTACTCATCAAGTAGGTGTGAAATAGAACCCAAGGCATTTCCCAGATCAGATGTGCCACGCCAAGGACCACCAACCACGAAGCAGCCATTCTCTCCATGCGCTGCTCATGATCAAGATTCTCGTGTCCTTTGAGATTGAACCACGGCAATAGAAGGACAATTACGATGGAGGTCGTCGAGATGGTAACGAACACGTCGGACGAGGTGCCGCTATCAACCCCATAAAGCGCGGTAGCGGACCAGCATCCCACCAGCGATAATGTGACCAGCACGATAAGGACAGAAACAACATTTCGGTAACTGACCGGCGGTGCACTCCGGACGGTGTCGTTGACAATTCTTGTCACAATTCCCTCCATTGACTTGGTTATCGGGGTGATGCGCAGTTCGCGAATTGTCTGCGCGGCAATCGGCTTGATCCCGGCGCGCGATAATCTGCATTGAACGCGGTGCGGTTGGCGGTATCAACGTGGTCTCACTACGCGCCGGAGTGGCCGGCTGCCTTCATCCGTTCCAGGTCGGCCATCACGACGGTCTGCCCGCCCGTCGCGGCCAACGCCCGGGTGTGCCCGAGGTGGTGCATGTCGAAGCACGATGCGATCGCTGTCGAGAAGCCCATGGTGTCCATCGTGTGGTTGACGGCACGCTTGGCCAGCCGCAACGCCCAGGGGTCAGTCCGGGCAACGCGATGCGCGAGATCCATTGTGAAGGAACGCAAGTTGTCCAGCGGCACGACGTGGTTGACCATCCCGCAGCGTAGTGCCTCCTCCGCGGTTACCGAACCGGCGGTGAATAGCATCTCCTTGGCCTTTCTAGGGCCCAATTCCCAAGTGTGCGCGTGGTATTCGACGCCCATGATGCCCAGCAAGCCGACCGGGTCCGAGAACTCAGCGTTCTCGGCAGCGACGATGAGGTCACACGGCCAGCACAACATCAGCCCCGCTGCGATGCATTTACCCTGCACGGCCGCGATCGTGGGCTTCGGGATGTCACGCCAGCGCTTGGCGTACTCGAGGTAGCCGCGGGTCTCCCAGTCGTAATAATCCTCCGCCACCAGCTTTCCGTCCCCGGCCCGTTTGGGACGAAGGTTGCGGCCGTTGGCGGATGGGTCGTTGCCGGACATATCGTGGCCCGCCGAGAAATGTTTACCGGTCGTGGTGAACACGATCACCCGCACATCCGAGTCTTCGTCCGCGCGCCGCCAAGCGTCGTCGAGGTCCTTGAGGATGCCCGGCGTCTGCGCGTTTGCGGCCTGCGGCCGGTCCAGGGTGATCACCGCCACCGACCCGTCCGTCTCGTACCGAATGAAGTGTTCTGACATCGTTTCTCCTTGTCACCCGAAGGGTCTGATCACGTGCCTCCCGTCACCAGCGCGACCCGGTTGCCTGCGACCACTACGACTGCCTTGGTGAGCTCGTGGCAAGTCGCAGACTCAACCGGTCCAACGCGGCACGGTGCTCGTCCGTCTCGAAGCAGTCGCTCTCAGCCCGTGCGCACTCGGACAGCACCGGGGCCGCCCGCTCGATGTGCGAGTTCAGCAAGCGCCGCGCCTCCCGCACCGCCCGCGGCGGTAGGCTCGCCAGCCGACGCGCCAGGTCAAGGGCCGCCGGCACGGTTTCCTCGGTGGGAACGACGCGGTTGACCAAACCGAGCCTGTGGGCTTCGGCTCTCGGAACCCGATCGCCGAGCAACAAGTGCTCCTTTGCCGCAGAGAGACCGGTCAGCAACGGCCACAACACAATTCCGCCCGCGCCGTCGAGCAGGCCGAGCGCGACACGTGGGTCGGACAGGAAAGCATCTTGTGCCATGACAACCAAGTCGCACAGCAACGCGACCGTGACGCCTGCCCCGACGGCGGCACCATTAACCGCTGCGACGCTCGCGAAGGGCAGCCGTGTCATGACCCAGAACAACTCCTGGTGCTTGCCGAGGATCGCGTTGCGAACTCCCCTGTCCACGCCCATCTCCCGGATTGTCTGGATGTCGCCGCCGGCGCTGAACGCGGTACCGTCGCCGGTGAGTACCATCGCCCGTACGTCGCCGCTCTCGCAGAGCGACCGCACGGCGTCCAGCAGCGCACAGGTGGCTTCGATGTCCATCGCGTTGGACTTCGCCGGCCGCGCAAGCATCACCAACGCCACCGGCCCGTCGCGCGTCACGCGCACGGCCGGGTCGGCGAGCGCTGCGGAACGCTCGTCGTTGCTCACAGCTCGACCAGCCGTGGGATGGTCCCTGCCGAAACCAGTTGCACCTGCACGGCGACGCTCCGTTCTCAGGACTTGATGAACCCGGACGCGGCATACGCCTCGATGATCGGGCCCTTGAGGTCGTCGGGGAATGCGGTCTGCGGCGGCCGTGAATGGGGGTAGTCGCCCACCGGTAGGCCGAGCAGGCTGGCACCGAACTTGAATCCCGCGCCCCAATGCGTGAACGAGCCCGGCCGGGCCGGGTGCGCTTGGTAGCGGCGACTGGCGGCCTTCATATCTGCCAACCCGGTCTCGGCGGCGAACTTCTCGGCCCGTTCGAAGTCGCCGGCCACCAGAAGGGCACGCCACTGGGAGAACAGCAGCAGTCCGGGCTTTTCGTAGAGATACAGGGCGGACCCGAGCGCCCCTGGATGAGGTATTCCCAGCCGGATTCCGGCTTCGTCGTTCGCCTCCCACAGCACCATTTCGGGCGCGAGACGGTGAACCGCCAGGCTGTGCTCAGCGTCGAGCAGCCCGTTCTTGAGTCCGCACAGCGCCGGGATCTCGTGATACAGCTCGATGCATTCGCTCGGGGTCAGCACCAGGCCGGTGGAGTGGGAGTTGAAGAATCCCAACGGCATGTCGGTCCGGTCTGCGACGTAGCGCAGGTATTCCAAAACGCCTGGCTTGCCCGAGCACTCGAAGTACGGGGTGAGGATGTAGCAGATGTCGACGCCGAGTTCTTGGGCGTGCAACGTCAGGTCGACGCATTGCTTGGCGGTGTCAGTGCTGGACATCACCTGCACGAGAGCCGCGGGCCTCACGCTGCGGGCCTCCTCCACGGCGACCCGGACGACCTCCTTGAGCTCGTCGGTGGTCAGCGACCAGAATTCGGCGATCCCGCCGGTCAGCCAGATGCCGTCTTGGTCTAGGTCGACCAGGCAGTGTCGAACTAGCGCACGCAGTGCCTCGAAGTCGATGTCGTCGCCATCCCGGCCCGAAAACGGTGTGTAGAGCGAGCTGCAGTTGCCCCATAAATGCTCGACCGCCCAGTGCTTGGCCTCCTTGCCCGTGACGCGTGTGGGCACAACGGACTCCCTCCGAGCAAACGCCCGCACGCTGCGGCGGGCCAGGTGGTGACTATCACGTGCGCGTCATGGTAGAACGACATGTGCGTATAACGCAATGTAGTGCTGCATCAGCCGTGTATGCGCTGGACGCGGCTCTCCATCTCGGAGCATGAGGAATCGAGGCGTGCGATGTCCGGCAGCATGGAGGGCAAGGTCGTTGTGGTCTCCGGCGCCTCGATGGGCGTCGGAAGGGCGACTGCTCAGCGCTTCGCGCAGGAGGGCGCCACCGTGGTGCTGCTGGCGCGTCGCAAACTGCTGCTCGACGAGATCGCGGACACCCTCGGTGCCAACGCGGTCCCGATCGTCACCGACGTGACGTCCAGCACCGAAGTGTGCGCCGCGTTCGAGCAGGTCGCGGCGCAGTTCGGCCGTGTCGACGTGCTGGTCAACTCCGCCGGCGCGAGCCGGATCCGGCTCATCGAGGAGGCCAGCGACGAGGACATCGCCGTCACCGTGAACACCAACCTCGTCGCACCGATCTACACCACGCGCGCGGCGATCCCGCTGCTGCGGGCGGCGGGCGGCGGCGACATCATGAACATCTCCTCCGAGATCACCCTCGATCACCTGCCGTTGATGACCCTCTACTCGGCGACCAAGCGCGGGCTCAATGGCTTCACCGAAGCGATGAACCATGAACTCCGGCGCGACTCGATCCGGGTGACACTGGTCATCCTGGGTGCCGTCGGCGATACCGGCATCCATGAGAACTTCGGACCAGGCGACCTGGAGCGGGCCTGGCCCATCTGGGAAGCCGACGGGTACCTGACCCGGATGAGCGGAACGCAACTGCTGACATCCGAACGCGTCGCCGAGGTTCTGTACGACGTGCTGACCCGGCCGCGCGATCTGATGATGGATGTGATCCATGTTCGCCCTGCGACTAGCTGAGCATGAAATCGGTTCGGCACCAATCGAACTGAATCAGAACAGGAGACCGTCGTGATCCGACCGATGGAAGGCGTGCGGATTCTAGAGGTGGCTCAGTTCACGTTTGTCCCGGCTGCGGGCGCGGTCCTGGCGGACTGGGGCGCCGACGTGATCAAAGTCGAGCACGCAGAGACAGGCGACGCCCAACGCGGCCTCAGCGCAGTCATGGACATGCCGGTCGGTGGCGGGTCCTTCGCGCCCCTGATGGAGCACCCCAACCGCGGGAAGCGCAGCATCGGCCTCGCGCTTGAGCGGCCCGAGGCATTGGAGGTCCTGCACGAGCTGATCCGAACCAGCGATGTATTCCTGACAAACTTCCTGCCCGGGGCGCGCCGAAGGCTCGGCATCGAGCTTGACGACGTACGCAAGATCAACGCCGACATCATCTACGTCCGCGGTTCGGGCTTCGGCAGCCGCGGCCCCGACCGCGAGAAAGGCGGTTATGACAGCACCGCCTTCTGGGCCCGAGGCGGCTCCGCGCTCGGAACCACCCCAACGGAGTTCGACGGCCTGTGCAAGATGCCGGCCGGCGCCTACGGTGATTCGCTCGGCGGGATGAGCATCGCCGGAGGCATCGCCGCAGCGCTGCTGGCGCGCGAACGGACCGGCGAGACTTCGGTAGTCGACGTCTCGCTGCTCGGCGTGGGCGCCTGGGCGAACGCCTTGTCGGTCGGCTTCGCGCTCCTGACCGGTGGGCCACCAGAACGCGAGCCCAGCACAAGCTCGGCTCGTACTAATCCGCTCGTCGGCAACTACCGCACCGCCGACAACCGCTGGATAGTGCTGGCAATGCTGCAACCAAGTCGCTACTGGCCTGAATTCTGCCGGCGCATCGACCGCGAGGATCTGATCACCGACGACCGGTTCGCGACCGCCGACGCCCTCATGGGCAACGCCCGACAGGCAGCCGAGGTCCTTCAGAAGGTCATAGCCGGGCGGACGCTTGCCGAGTGGACGTCACAGTTCAGCGGCATGGAAGGGCAATGGGCCGTTGCGCAGGATCCCTGGGAAGTGGGACAAGACCCTGCGCTGCGGGCCAACGGAATGATCGCCAAAGTTCACGATATCGAGGGCACGCGACGCGAACTGGTCGCCAACCCCGTGCAATTCGACGAGACGCCAGCAAGCCTGACTCGGGCGCCGCAGTTCGCCGAACACACCGACGAAATCCTGCGCGCACTAGGGAAATCGGACGACGAGCTCATCGACCTCAAGGTCGCCGGCGCCGTGACCTGAGGCGCCGGCGGTCAGTCCTCGCGACGCAATATCGCGGCCGAACAGAACGCCCACAGATCGTCGACGCTGGTCTGGCTGCCGCCCGTCAACACCCGGGAGTGCGTCGAGGCAAGCAGCAATTCCTGAAGCAGCGCGGCTTGGGTGTGCAGCCCGAGGTCCTCCCGTAGCCGGCCCGAATTGGCCACTGCCGTCAGCAGTTCGACGATGAAGGTGTGCAGGGGCTCCAACGCGCTGGCGAGATCGTTCGGCCGTGTCTCCGCGAGCCGCAGATGAAGAACACTCAACCCCCGCGCCAACCGCGCCGGCATCTCGGTGATCTCCGATAACGCATCCAGCAGAGCCCGAAGCCGCAGCACCGGATCGTCAATGCCCTCGCACCGCTCCCGCAACATCGGCATCGCGGTCTTACGCAGAATCGTCTCGTATACGGCGAGCATCAGGCTGTCTTTGCTGTCGAAGAAGGTGTAGAACGTGCGCTGCGACTGACTAGACCGGTCCACCACGTCCTGGATGGAGAAGTCACCCTCGTCGCGTTCGGACAGCAGTTCAACGGCAGCCTCAACGAACCGATCACTGCGCTTGCGTGCGCGTTCGATTGCATTGCGCAGCGATCGATCGACACTGTCTCGCTGCCAGCTCGGCACGTACTGCTCCGCCGGCACCTCACCGACTGATTTCAGCTCAGCTGTCTTCTGTCGCGCCACGACTCCCCGCTCTCTCATTGCCTACTTCAGTCAGGAAGGCATTGATGACCTGCTCAAACCTATCGGGGCACTTGTGGTGCACGGCGTGTGCCGCGCCGTCGATTTCCACGTAGCGTGCCAGAGCGTTGACCTCGGCGAACCGCCGCCCTTGCGCCCGCCGTGTCGACTCGTCGAGGGCGCCGGCGACCAGCAGGACGGGGCATCCGACAGCCGCGAGGGTTTCCGCCGAGAGTTCGGCTCGACCGAGACTGTCTACGTGTAGCGCCGTCACAAGCTGGCGCCAATGCTCAGGTCCGTGGTGGGTTTCGTGCAGGCGGCGCAACGCGAACGGCCAGGTGCGGTAGAGGTACTCAAGACGGGGGGCTCCATAGTCGCTGGGGCGACCGGTCCCGGGACTCACCAGCACAAGAGATCGCGCGGTACCGGGCGCTGAAAGTTCGACCATGAGCGCGATCTCGGAACCGTAGGAAAACCCAACAATATGGGGCTGATCGAGGCCCAGGTGCTCGATAAGATGGCGCAGGTCCGCGCAGATGGCCTGGCCCATATCGGATGAATCGCCCAATTCTGATCGCCCGTGACCCCGCAAATCAGGCAGGACGCATTGATAATCCGACGCCAGCCTGGCCGCGAGCCGACCCCACTCGAACTCCCCCGTCGCCGTCGTGCCGTGGACGAACAGGATGGGGTGACCGTCGCCCACCACGGAGTACCCCAACGTCACGCCATCGCGCTCGTAGGAGAGCGGGCGACTTCCACCCACCAGATCAGTCATCACTTCCTTCGCGCCCATGCCGTTCTCTTTCTGAAGGCGAAAGTCGAACCTCTAACACGCTGTTTCAGATACCCCATTCCAACAACGCCTGTTGAGGTCTCTCTAGCCGACCATCACGTTCTACTATGGCAACAGTGGACCGTGCTATCGGTGAGATTAGCACGCTAAAGGACTGCGGACGACGCCGTGACCATTGCCAACGACTCCCGCGCAGGGACTCGCCGGATCGTGTGAAACGCCGCTGCTATTACCGAGTCGCCAGTCCCTAGCCAGTGCACGGTGATAATTTTGTAAGTGTAGCTAAGTTTCCGTATATGCTTCGTGCAGCTCGTTGTACCCAGATCGGCGAAGGGATCCCGATGGCCAGAACTAACGATGACACATGGGACATCAACGAGAGCGTCGGCGCGACCGCGCTCGGCGTTGCCGGTGGGCGGGCGGCAGAGACCAAAAGTGCCGATCCGCTGATCAGCGATCCCTACGCAAAGCTGTTCCTCGAAGCGGCCGGCGACGGCATCTGGCGGATTTACCTGGACGATGAGCTACCGGCCGAATTGGTCGATGCCGACCCACAATTCGAGGACCGGATGCAAGCGATGCTTGGCTATACAGCGTGCCGGACGAAGTTCTTCGACGACTACTTTCTCGCGGCGGCTGGCGACGGCATCCGGCAGGCCGTGATCCTGGCAGCCGGCCTGGACTCACGCGCGTGGCGGCTCGCCTGGCCTGCCGGATGTGTGGTCTACGAGATCGACCAGCCCAAGGTGCTGGAATTCAAGACCGGCACGCTGGAATCTCATGCGGTCGACCCGATCGCTTCCCACATCAGCGTCGGCATCGATCTGCGACTAGACTGGCCGAAAGCACTGGCGCAAGCCGGATTTGACGCGTCGGCTCCGACGGCGTGGTCGGCGGAGGGCCTGTTGCCGTACCTGACCGCCGACGCCCAAGACCTGTTGTTCGACCGGATCCAGTCGCTCAGCGCCCCCGGAAGCCGTGTCGCGATCGAAGCGTTCACCAACGAGTTCTTCAGCCCCGACAGCGCAGCGCGCCGCGAAGAACAGACGGAACTGTATCGGGACGTCGCAATCAAACTGGGCGGCAAAGACATCGCCGAGTCCGGCAACCTGCTCTACGAGGAGCAACGAACGGAAGTCGTCGACTGGCTGCAATCGCATGGCTGGACCGTCACGGCTGCGACGACTGCAGACGATCTGATGGCCGCCAGCAACCGGACCGCGCCGGCCGGGCTCGACGCCGCCGTCCCGGAAAGCGTCTTCGTCGAAGGCCGACTGCACTGACCGCGGGGTGGGGCTAGGCGGTGCGGAGCCCGGAGACGATGATGTCGGTGGCCAGCTCGATGTGGACGACGGGGTCCAGGGGGCCGTCAACGGGGTCGAATCGGTCCGACAGCGGGCCGAGGGTGAACGGCGCGGCGGCTCCGTGGGCGATGAGGAACAGCAACGTTCGGGCGGGCACGCGTCGGACCAGGCCGGCGTCGGCGAGTCGGTTCAGGGCCTGCCATGCCGGAGTCAGCGTCGGCAGAGTGAACGACGTCACGATGTAGTCGAGGCGGCTGGTCGAATGCAGGCCTTCCTGGTTCATCAACCTGACGAGTTCGGGGCGACGGACCGAGGCGATCAGGAATGCGCGAATGCCCTCGCGTACCCGCGACAGATCGTCGTCGGGAACCGTTCGGTGTTGCAGCTCGGCGTTGAGATCCTCGGTCAGGCGCCGAAACTCATGATCGACCGCGGCGTACCAGAGCTGCTCTTTTGAACGGAACCGCTGGTTGATGGTGCCGCGGCTGAGTCCCATCTCGGAGTTAAGCGTGCGCAGCGACATTCCGTCGTAGCCGTGCTCAGCGAAAGCGTGCAACGCGGCCCTCAGGATCTCGTCGTCGTCTCGTATACGTGGCCGGCCGCGTGTCTCTGCGGTCTGCACGGCATCTGTCGCCATGACAGCACGATACCTCCCGGTGATTATTTTCTTGACACCCGGCGAGAAATAGTTCAAGCTGACACCCATGAAGCGAGAAGAACACGTACTCAACGAGACGTTCAGCTACCGGTATCCCGGCAAAGATGCAGACCACGCGATCCTGATTCAGCACGGGATCGCTTCCCACGGCGGCATTTACGACAGTTTTTGCGCGCACCATGCGTCCCGCGGCGTGGATGTCTGGAGCATGGACGCTCCGGGCCACGGCCGGTCGGTGAACATGCGGCCACCTGGCCGCTTCAGCATCGAGGAGTGGGTCGACGACGCGGTGGCTTTAGGCGAGCACATCGGCGAGACCACCGGTCTGCCTGTCTTCATCAAGGGATCATCGTTGGGTGCCGCGGCAGCCTATTGCGCGCTACAGGCCTCTGATGCGTTCCGGGGCGCGATCCTGATGGGCTACGCAATCCCATCCGCGCCGCTGATTCCGAACCCGAACCCGTTCCGCAGCCAGGCTTTTGAGCAGATCGATGCACTTTTTGGCGACAAACTGCTGCTCAGCCTCGACCGATTCATCAACTTCGATGAGGACTACGGCTACCTCGGTGCGAGCGAGCAAAAGAAAGCCGATCCACTGAACACCTGGTACTACGAATTGCGGGCATTCGCGTCCTTCTTCCGCTACGACCCAGTGGTACCGATCTCGCAGAACACCAAGCCGATCTTCTACACGGTTGGGGAGCGGGACACGACCTTCGGCCCTGACGTCGCCAAAATGGTCGCCGACGCCACCGCGGGACCCGTCGAGTTGTATGTGCACCCCGATGGCATGCATCAGCTGATGCTGTCGCACACCGTCGCCTACAGCGACGTGGTTCTCGAATGGTGCCGTCGACAAGCCAAGTAACCCACTTCAACATGCAACTAATCAGCTCAACATCCAAGGAGCAGCACCCATGACGACCACCCTGCACCCCCGCGGCGTCAACCATCTAGCCCTGAGCACACGAGACATGAAGGGACAGCTCGAATTCTGGTGCGATGTTCTCGGCTGTCCGCTACGGGCGCTGTACTACATGCATGGCGTCGACGGCGCGTTCCACGGCTTCGTCGAACTGGCACCGGAGAGCTACGTCGCGTTCGTCCAGCATCCCGACAATCCCAAGGACATCGAGTGGGGCGTCACTCACGCCGGCAATCCCGGCGGCGCCGTCACCATCGGTGGGATGCAGCACGTCGCCCTCCATGTCGACACCCTCGACGAGGTTCTGACGATGCGGGATCGGATCCGCAGCCGCGGCGTGCAGGTGATCGGCCCCATAGATCATGGCTTCATCAAGTCGATCTACTTCGGCGGACCCGAAGGCCTGAGCCTAGAAGTCACCTGCGGACACGATATCGACGCCAACGCCTGGGTGGACCCCGAAGTTGTTGGCTTGTGCGACATCTCCCAGCATGAGGTGGAAGCACTCAAAAAGCCAACCCCTTTCGACAGGCCCGCGACGCCCGTCGCACAGCCAGCCGCCGATCCTGACAAACCCACCATGCACTGGCCCGACGCGTACGACCTTTTGGTGTCGCTGAGCGACCAGGAAGTCTGGGACAACGCCAGCGAAACCACGCCTCCGGTAATTGTCGACTGATCGTTGCGGCCGAGCCCGCCTGAAAGACGATGTCGTCCAACGCTTCCCTCGACAAAGGATCACAGAGCGGATCGCCTCGAACTGAAAGCAGAATCCGAAATGGATAAACTCACCCACCTCATCGACGGTGAACGGGTCGCCAACGACCAGTGGTTTCACACAGTGAACCCCGCCACCCAGCAGCCATGGGCGAAAGTCGCCCGCGGATCCACACAAGACGCCGCCCGAGCGGTGAACGCTGCGAGGGTTGCCTTCGACGAAGGCCCATGGCCGCGCATGACTCCTGACGAGCGGGGCGCCCACCTGCACCGCCTCGCCGATCTCATCGAACAGCACACCGATGAGCTTGTTGCGCTGGAGACCACCGACATGGGCAAGCCGGTCACCCAGTGTCGCGAGCGTGACCTGCCACGCTCGGTCGCGAACTTCCGATTCTTCGCTGACTATCCGCGTTTCTGCGAGGACGAATCCCTACCGTCCAGCAGCCACCACATCTACACCAGTTACGAACCCGTCGGCGTCACCGCCGCGATCAGCCCGTGGAACTTCCCACTGATGCTGTCGACTTGGAAAGTCGCCCCTGCCCTCGCCTTTGGCAACACCGTGGTTCTCAAACCCGCGGAACAAAGCCCGGGTACCTGCACCCGTCTCGGCGAGTTGGCCATCGAGGCCGGGCTACCCAGAGGTGTGCTCAATATCCTGCACGGCTACGGCCCCGGCGAAGCCGGCGAGGCCCTAACCACCAGCCCCGACGTCGATCTCGTGACGTTCACCGGCGAATCCAACACCGGACGCAAGATCCTCCAGGCTGGTGCACCCAGTCTCAAACGCGTGAGCTTCGAACTGGGCGGCAAGAGCGCAAACCTGGTCTTCGCGGACGCCGACCTCGACGCCGCACTCGATTGGTCCATCAGGGCTGCCTTCACCAACTCCGGCCAGGTCTGCCTGGCCGGCAGCCGCCTCTATGTCGAGCGCGCGATCTTCGACGAGTTCGTCGACCGCTTCGTCGACTTGGCCGAGCGTCTCGTGGTCGGCGACCCGGCCGACCCTGCAACCGACATCGGCCCGCTGGCAAGCGAAGAACACTGGCAGAAGGTGTGCCACTACTTCGAGATCGCTGAAGCCGAAGGAGCCAAGCTCCTCACCGGCGGTCCGCACGAAGGCTGGTGGGTCCGGCCGACGGTGCTGGTCAACACCACCCAGGAGATGCGGATCAGCCATGAGGAGATCTTCGGCCCAATCGTCACCATCGCCCCTTTTGACGGTGAGGCCGAGGCTATCCGGCTGGCGAATGACTCCCGCTATGGCCTGAACGCCATGGTATTCACCGAAAATGCGCGTCGCGCACACCGTGTCGCACGTGCTGTGCGGGCCGGCACAGTCTGGGTCAACTGCTACTTCGTTCGTGATCTGCGCGCACCGTTCGGCGGCTTCAAGGACAGCGGGATCGGCCGCGAAGGAGGCAAACACAGTCGCGAATTCTTTACCGAAGCCAAGACCGTCGTGATGGAAATATGAACTCCCGGAACATCAACCGCTCCAGTCACAGCACCTATTGCGGCTGGTAAGTAGGCCGGTTGTGCTGCTGGCGGCGAGCGGCAATTCGGGTCAGCACCAATGACAGCTGGCGCCACGAAATGCGATTCTTGAGCTATGGCCGCCACGCACCCCTCCGCGACGCGTACGCCAGCGCTGCGTGGCGCTGGTTGCTGCGGGTTCCCGGTCGCCAGTGGTGACCTGCACACGCTGGCGGCCTTCGGTGCAGAGCACGCCGGTATGTGCTCCAAGATTCTCGACGACGGGACAGCCGCGTGACCCGGGCGTGTGTGGTGGGGGGATCGCTCGGCGGGCTGACCGCAGCGCTGGTTCTCCGGGACCAGGGATGGGACGTCGACGTTCTGGAGCGTAGTGCGGTTCCGCTGCAGGACCGCGGGGCCGGCATCGTCTTGCACCCCAACACGGTTCGCTATCTCGTGGAGCGGGTCGGTAAGGCGATTGGCGACATCGGCGTGCCTGCCAGGAGACTTCGCTATCTCGGAGACGACGGCTCCGTCGCCCACGAGCAACCCTGCGCATACCGGTTCGCGTCGTATTTCGAGTTGTACCGAGGGCTGCTGGACGCCTTCGGCACCGAGCACTACCACCTGTCGACTCAGCTTGCGCACCTGGACAACCGGGCCGATGAAGTCGCGCTGTCACTGACCGACGGTCAGACTTTGACCGCAGACCTCGTGGTGTGCGCCGACGGCATCCGCTCGACGGGACGCGCGATCCTGGTGCCCGACGCCCAACCGCGCTATGTGGGATACGTGGCCTGGCGCGGCACCATCGAACGCGATGAACTCAGCGGCCCCACCGCAAGCATCCTGCGCGACGCGATCACCTACCGGATCCTGCCGCACGGCCACTTGCTGACCTATCCGATTCCGGGCACGGACGGGTCCGTGCTGTGCAACTGGCTCTGGTATCGGAACGTCGCGCCCGGAGACTACCTCAACGATCTGCTCACCGACCGCAACGGTCTGAGGGCCGAGCTGACCGTGCCGCCAGGATCGGTTCAGACCAAGCATCTCGAAGCGCTGCATTCCGCTGCGGACACCGAACTCCCTTCGGCTATTGCCGAACTCGTGCAACGAAGCGCCGAGCCGTTCGTCCAGGTGATCGTCGACCTCGAGGTGCCGCGAATGGCCTTCGGACGAAGCTGTCTGATCGGCGATGCGGCGTTCGCGCTGCGGCCGCATATCGGTGCGGGCACCGCAAGGGCGGCCGACGATGCCTGGCAGCTAGGCAACGCGCTGCTGCACGCCACTGGACGGCAGATACCCGTTCGGCTGAAGGGCTGGGAGGCTCAGCAGCTACCGGCGGCCCGGCGTGCCGCGCAAAGGGCCCGGGCAGCCGGTCGAAGCGTGCAGTTCGAGGGCAGCTGGCGGGTTGGCGACCCCTCACCGTTCGGGCTTTACGTCGCCGGGGACAGCGCACTACCCGCCCGTCTTGAACAGAAAGGAATCCCCAATGCATGAACCTTCGGTCCGCGTCGTTCGGCGTGAACAACTCTCCGAGAACACACCGCAGACCTCGGGACTGCGCCGGGAGGTCGCCTTCGACGGCCGCAACCCCGACGCCAAGGTACTGAGCGCCTTCCTGAGCACGGTGCTACCCGGCGCGGCTACCGGTGCGCACCACCACGGGGATCAGGAGACAATCCTGTACGTGCTTGAAGGCACCGCCAGGTACCGGTGGGGCGACCGTCTGCAGCACGTCGTTGAGGCCGGTCCGGGAGACTTTGTTTTCATTCCGGCGCACACGGTGCATCAGGAGATCAACGCGTCCGCCGACCGTCCGACCGTCTGGGTTGTCACCCGTTCGAACCCCGATCCGATCGTGGTCAACCTCCCGGAGCTGGACAAGTTCGCGGAGCCTGCTGCGCGCGAGTACCCCCATCCCTGACCCAGCGATGCACGGTGTCGGCGTCGACCTCACCCGACGCGACATCCAAGGCCCGGCCAAGAAACTAGCTTGGCGGGTTGTTGGTCTCGCTCGGTGTCATCGGGCTTCCTTCGGTTTGTTGAAAATGCCGCGACTAAGCAATTCCATGGTGGCGTGGCTGCGGCGGCGGATGACGTCGGCGGCGTAGCTATCAACGCCGAGGGCGCGTTCGATCGCCGGCCCCAAGAGCAGCGGCCCGAAGTGCAGAAACAGCACCTGGAAGGGTGCCCAATCAAGATCGAGGTCCTCCCGGACCAGGCCTGCTTTCTGCATCTCCTGGAGCCGGTCACGCAGTAACGTGACAAAGCGGTCGAAGACTTCAAAGCTGGCCGGATCGTTCTCCAAAAAAGAGCGACGCAGGTAGGCGCGCAGTTCCGGATGGGCGCCCATCTGGTGGGCCAGCCCTTCGCTGACTGCCTCAGCGAAGGCTCCACTGTCGCCCGGCAACGAGCTCAGCGGTTCGGTGAACACCTCGACCAAGCGCTCGTCGACGGCGGCCTTCAAACCCGCCTTCGACCCGAAATAATGAGTGATGAGCCCGGCTGTGACGCCTGCCGCCTCAGCGATGTCACGCACCGGCGACCCGGCGACGCCCCGCTCGGCGAATAGTCGAATCGCGGCATCCCGCAGCCGGGCACGGGCGGTCAGGTCGTCTGCACTCGCCGTGACGAAGGGTTTGCTCATGCGCTGCGCTCCAGAAGCTCCGCGGTCCCCGAGTCGTCGAACAGGGTCAGCAACGCGACGCCGGCGCCGCGAAAACCAGGCTCTGCGCTGAACATACGCCGCTTCCGTTATACATTTGTATAGGATACTATCCAATTGTATAGCAACTGAATCGTTCGTCGCAACCGGCCAGAAGGCGCGATCACCGGGGCGCACGCACACGGTCATCGCCTACCCCGCCCACAGGGCAGCCAGTACCGTAACGCGCGGTTGATGGACTGTCGGCCGATCCCGCCTTGCGTAGGAATGTGAGTGAAACGAGATGCTACGAGGCCGCCGCCAGCAGGTCGAGGCGCTTGATGAACTGCTCGCCGACGTTCGGGCCGGGCACAGTCGCGCCCTGGTTGTGCGCGGCGAGCCGGGCATCGGCAAGACCGCGCTGCTGAACCACGCCGCCGGCGCGGCAGCGGACTTCCAAGTGGCGCAAGGAGATGGCGTCGAATCAGAGATGGAACTGCCGTATTCGACACTCCAGCAGCTGTGCGCGCGGATGCTGCATCGTCTCGACCGCCTGCCCCCTCCGCAGCGCGACGCTCTCAGCGTCGCGCTTGGCCTGCAATCCGGCAACGCGCCGGACCGTTTGCTGGTCGGCTTGGCGGTGCTGGGTCTGCTGTCCGAGGTCGCCGCAGAACAGCCGCTGCTGTGCCTGATCGATGACGCACAATGGCTGGACCAGACCTCGGCCCAGGCGCTCGGGTTTGTCGCCCGCCGGCTGGATACCGAATCCGTAGCAGTCATCTTCGGCACACGTGACCGCGCGGGCGGTGACCTCGCCGACCTTCCCGAGCTGACAGTTCGGGGACTGGCCGCTGCGGACGCCCGGGTGCTGCTCGCCGCGGTCATCCCTGGGCGGCTCGACGAGTCAGTCCGTGACCGCATCATCGCTGAATCCAGCGGGAACCCGCTCGCCCTCCTTGAGTTGCCCCATGGAGTCACGGTGGCAGAGCTGGCCGGCGGGTTCGGTGTGGCCGGCGCGCTGGCGCTGGCCGGGCGCATCGAACAAAGTTTCCTGCGGCGCATCGAGCGGCTGCCCGAGCCGACCCAGCGCCTCATGCTCGTGGCTGCCGCCGAGCCGGTCGGCGACCCGGCGCTGCTGTGGCGGGCCGCCGGACGCCTTGGCATCGGCGCTGACGCCGCCGCTGCGGCGGAAGCCGACGGGCTGCTGACCGTTGGCGCGCGGGTCATCTTTCGCCACCCGCTGGTCCGGTCGGCTGTCTATCAGACGGCGCCGGTGAGCGACCGTCGAATCGCCCACCGCGCTCTGGCCGAGACCACCGATCCGGGAATCGATCCCGATCGGCGGGCCTGGCATTGCGCCCAGTCGGTATTGGAGCCCCAGGAGGACGTCGCCGCGGAACTCGAGCGCTCGGCCGGGCGCGCGCAGGCCCGCGGGGGTCTGGCCGCGGCGGCCGCCTTCCTCGCGCGGGCCGCAGAACTCACACCCGAACCGGCCCGCCGGGCGCAGCGCGCGCTGGCCGCCGCGCAGGCCACCCACCGGGCCGGCAACCCCGACGCGGCCCTGGAATTGCTGTCCACGGCGGAGCTGGGGCCGCTGGACAATCTCCAACTCGCCCAGGTGAAATTGCTGCGCGCCCAGGTCGCGTTCGCGGTGAGCCGCGGCAGCGACGTGCCGCCCCTGCTGCTCGCGGCTGCCAAGCTCCTCGAGCCGCTCGACGTCGGGCTGGCCCGCGAAACCTACCTACAAGCACTGTGGGCGGCGAGGTTCGTCAGCCGCGGCGGCGCCGGTCTCATGGAGGCGGCCGAGGCCGCGCTTGCCGCGCCGCCCGCACCGCAGCCCCCGCGTGCGTCCGATCTGCTCCTGGATGGTCTGGCGGTGCTGCTCACCGGGGGCTACCCTGCCGGGATACCGATCCTGAAGCGAGCGTTGAGCGCCTTCCATCGCAGGTCGGTCACGCGGGAAGAGGAGATCCGCTGGCTGGAGTTCGCCTGCCACACGGCCGTGGATCTGTGGGACGACGAGGCCTGGGAGGCGGTCTCCACCCGCCACGTCCAGCTCACCCGCGACGCCGGTGCGCTCAGCGAGCTGCCGATCGCCCTCACTTCGCGGATCGCCGTGCACCTCAACGCCGGCGAGCTCGGCGCGGCCATGTCACTAGTCGAGGAGGTGCAGACAGTTACCGAGGCCTCCGGGAGTCAGATCGTGCCCTATGGCGGGGTGGGGCTCGCCGCCTGGCAGGGCCGCGAAGCCCAGGCCACTGAGCTGTTCGAAGCCAGCATGAAGGAAGGGCTGCGCCAAGGCGATGGCGTCGGACTGACCGCGGTAGCGTGGGCGCGCGCGCACCTCTACAACAGCCTCGGCCGATACGAGGAGGCGGTGGTCGCCGCCGAGCACGCTAGCGAGCACCCGCGGGAGTTGTTCCTTTCGACCTGGGGGTTAGTCGAGCTAATCGAGGCGGCCGCCCGAAGCGGAAAACGTCAGCGCGCAGCCGATGCCCTCCAGCGGCTCTCGGAGTCGACACGCGCGTGCGGCACCGACTGGGCGCTGGGCATTGAGACGCGCTCGCGGGCGCTGCTGAGTGACGGCGAGGTTGCCGAGCGCCTCTACCGTGAGGCTATCGACCGGCTCGGCCACACCCGCGTCCGCGGGGCGCTGGCCCGCGCCCACCTGCTCTACGGTGAATGGCTGCGACGCCAGAACCGCCGCCTCGACGCGCGCGAGCAGCTGCGCATCGCACACCAGATGTTCGCATCCATGCGCGCCGACGGGTTCGCTGAACGAGCCGCGCGCGAGTTGCGTGCCACCGGCGAGCGGGTAGGCAAACGCACCACCGATACCGCCGACCAGCTCACCGCCCGGGAGACCCAGATCGCCCGGCTGGCCGGCGAGGGCCTGTCCAACCCGGAAATCGCTGCCCAACTGTTCATGAGCCCGCGCACTGTCGAATATCACCTGCACAAAGTGTTCAACAAGCTCAAGATTCGCTCCCGTAACCAACTTCGCGTGTTGGCCACCCGCAGAAACCAACCTCGCAGCCCAAACCATTAGCCCAATTTCCCGGGCCGAACCCAAGGGCCGCCACACACATCCGGCAGCGCAGCGACTGTGTGGCAGGGGAGCCGGCTAGGGGGTTCTACGGACGCGAATGCGGGAGTCCCAGGCGCATCGTTTCGGGTGTGCCGCTCGACCGCTAACTAATGGGACGAATGGACGCCGTCGGCGAACCCTTCGTCGATGCTCGTCGATCGCTTGAGGAGTCTGAATGTCTGCCCCGTGCATCATCGAGGTCGCGCTGAACGGCGTCGTGAAAAAAGATGTGAATCCGATGGTTCCGCGCAGCCCTGCAGAGATCGTGGGTGATGCGCTTGGCTGCATTGATGCCGGCGCGACGATCGTGCACAACCACAACGATGAGTACTTGTGGGCTGAGGGCGGTGTGCATTCCGCGGCGCCGTACATCGAGGCGTGGGGACCGATCCTGGAGGCTCATCCGGACGCGTTGCTCTATGCCACGATGGCAAGCGGCGGGCCAGGAATCGCGATCGATGTTCGCTGGCGCCACCAAGTCGAACTCGCCCAGGCCGGCATAAGTCGGATCGGGCTTGTTGATCCGGGGTCGTGCAACATCGGCTCACTCGACGAGGACGGGCTCCCGGTCCCTCTGGACCTCGTCTACATCAACACCTACGCCGACGCCCGATACATGGTCGAGAAGTGCGTCGAACTACGTCTTGCTCCGAGCATCTCGGTCTTCGATCCGAGCTTCCTACGCATCGCGCTCGCCTTTCACAATGCCGGGGCGCTTCCACCCGGCACGATGCTCAAGCTGTACTTCGGGGGTCGGCTTCTGTTCGGGCTGCCGCCCACCGCAATCAGTCTCGACGCCTATCTGGCGATGCTTGAAGGGACCGACCTGCCCTGGCTCGTCGCTGTCCAGGGCGGCGACGTGATCGGGACCGGCCTCGCCCAAGCCGCACTGCGACGCGGCGGCCATGTGCGCGTGGGTCTTGAAGACTACGTCGGGCCCGGAGCTCCCAGCAACGCGGAGCTCGTACAGCAGATCGCCGAGCTGATCGAGGTGAGTGGACGAACGGTTGCGACCGCGACTGAAGCACATCAGATCCTGGGCATCGAACCGGGCCACTGACCGTCCGAGCCGCGGCTCCCGCCTCGCGATCACCGCGAACGACCTCGACGCCGCCGAGACGGACCATCGTGTGACGGCCGCAGAGGGCGCCTAACCGCTTCTGCCCGCTGCGGCCGCTCTCCTCGGACGGGTCGCAGAACTGACGCTCGATACCTGCCCAGCTCAGGTCTAGGGCGACTCAGATCGCCCGGCTCGCCGGCGACGGCCTGCCCAACCCCGAAATCGCTGCCCCGCTCTTCAGTGGGCGCGAACTGTCGACGAGCTGCTGCGCCACGTCTCAACAAGCTCGCCTTCAGCTCTCGCAACAACACCGTGTCGTCCGCGTCACCTCCGACGCGAAGGGCCGCCACACATCCGACAGCGCAGCGGCTCTGTGGCAGGGGAGCCGGCTAGGGAGTTCCACGGACGCGAACGTGGGCGTCCCAGGCGCATCGTTTCGGGTGTGCCGCTCGACCGCTAACTATTGGGACGAATGGACGCCGTCGGCGAACGGTTCGTCGATGATCGGCTAAGGATGCCGGATCCCATCGGTCCGACAGGCGGCAATCCTTATCCGAAATGAGTGGAGAAGGGGTTACTGATGGCGAAATTCATTAGTGAAATCCGTCAAATGGGCTACGTAGTACCCGATGTCGAAGCGGCGATTAACTACTGGATCAACGAGCTGGGCGTCGGGCCGTGGTATTACGCCCCAAAGATGATCGCATCCGACTACATCTACCGCGGCGACACGGGCTACGACCCGGTCGTGTCGGTAGGGTTGGCAAATTTGGACGCCATGCAAATCGAACTCATCCAGCCGCGAGACGACATCCCGACACTGTACCGAGACTTCTTGAATGCCGGCCTCGCCGGAGTTCAACACTTTGCCTATTGGACCGAGGACTTCGACGCTGATGCGGCCCGGGCAAAAGAAAATGGGTTCAGCCCAGCAGCGAGCGGGGTGATCGGCCCGCACGGCCGATTCGTCTATTTCGAGAAGAACATCAGCGATCCGGGTTGTCACCCTGGAACCGTGATCGAACTATCTGAGGTAATAGGCCCCAAAGGCCGCTTCTTCAAACTGATCCGTGAGTCGGCGGCTGGCTGGGATGGAGCTGATCCGATCCGCGCTTTCCCTGATCTAAGCAAGTTCTAACTGTCTAAGGGGTGTGCCCGGCGCAATTAAGTGCCAGCCAACACTTTTCCGTCGATCGATCAAATGAGGAATCGTACTGTTATGACTGACTTCCCGTACCCGTGTCTTACTCCTGAGGACGAGGCAATATTCAAATTATTCCCCATCAACTTGACGAGGATGATGCTACACACTCAGGGCGTTACCCTTCCCTATCTGAAATTTTCCGGAGCGTTCCGGAAAGCGAAGATTTCACCGATGGTGCGCGAGCGGGTGATCGTCCGGGTTGGGGCTGCAACCGGCTGCGAGTACGAACTCCTGCAGCATCACCCCGAAGTGCTCCGTACGGGGACCAGCGAGGCGCTGTTCAGTTCAATCACGGACCCGTCCTTCCATGACTTCGACGATCCAGCGCTAGCGGCGCTCATGGCATATGTGGATTCCGTAGTGCACGATCTCGGCGCGAGGGAAGAGACGTTATCTGCACTGCGGGAGCACTTTCCGGACAATGAAGTCGCTGAAATCACGCTGCTTGCTGCCCAGTACCTGATGACTGCGGTGTTTATCGCGTCGTTGGGCGTGCCGCTTGATGCCGCACCCCCCGACTGGTCTGCTGCCGAAGTCACGATGAAGGACGCGTAATTCCCAGCGGCTGATCGATTTTCGGATTGATCGGAAGGTTGACCATGTCAGTCTTCTCCTGCTTCTCGTTGCGACTGCCTCAGCGATTCTGACCAGATGAGCGGCGCAACCTGCTCCCCGACCTCGTGGGGCGGCTTCCCGGCCAGGGGGTTCTACGGCGGCCGTTGCCGAACCATCCACCAATTAACGAAAGATTTGTCGTGCCAACGGAAACCGAATACGTGCAGGGCACCCCGAACTGGGTCGACCTGCAGACCGCCGATCAGTCCGCCGCCAAGGAGTTCTACGCATCTTTGTTGGGGTGGAGTTACGACGACAGCCCGATGCCCGGTGGCGGCGTGTATTCCGTGGCGACGCTGAACGGGAAGACAGTGGCGGCCATCGCGCCGATGCCGCCGGGTGCCCCGCAAGGGGGGCCGCCGATGTGGAACACCTACATCGCGGTGGACGACGTCGATGTGACGGCTGAGTTGGTTACACCGGCTGGCGGCCAGGTGCTGATGCCGGCCTTCGACGTGGGGGATGCCGGCAGGATGGCCTTCGTCGCCGATCCGACCGGCGCCGTTGCAGGGCTGTGGCAGGCCAACCGGCACATCGGCGCCACGCTGGTCAACGAGCCCGGCGCACTCTTTTGGAACGAATTGGTCACGGACAAACCGGATGCGGCGCTGGCGTTCTATGAAGCCGTGCTCGGCGTGACCCACTCAAGCGTGGCGGCGGCTCCGGGCCAGACGTACCACATGCTAAAGGTCGGGGGGCACGATGTCGGCGGCTGTACGGAACCGCCGATGCCCGACGTGCCCAACCATTGGCGCATCTACTTCGCGGTGGACGATGCGGACGCCACGGCGGCCAAGGCAGCCGGGGAGGGCGGGCAGGTCGTCGTGAAGCCGTTCGACGTCCCTTGGGCCCGGCTGGTGGGGCGCGGGGGCGCGTCGGTTGGGCGCAGTGCCGTCTTGGCCGACCCGCAAGGTGCCGCCTTCAGCGTGGTGACGCTGCCACCGCCGCAGTAGACCAAGGCATCGAAAAGGAGTCCGCGCTGTCGGGATCCGAGCAGAACCCCGACATCACCAGCAAGAACCGGCGCGCCGTTATCCAGGAACGCGTCCTGGGCAAGGGCGCACCCGCCCCGGTCGAGGCGTTCAAACAACACGGCGCGGACTTCGTGGTCGCCGACACCCTCGAGGAACTCATCGCGGGCATGAACAACCTAACCGACGCACCGCTTCTCGACCCCGGTGCCGTGCGCGCCCAGATCGAAGCCCGCGACCTGCAGATGGCTAACCCGTTCAGCAAGGACGCTCAAGTCCAGGGCATCCACAAGTCGCGGCGCTACCTGGCGGACCGCCTCGCTCGCACCGCCGCTCCGCACCGCATCCTCGATCCCGCCGTCGGGCCGCTCATCGGCGTCAAACTGCACATCCTGACCCGCAAAAGCCTCGGAGGCATCAAACCGATTTGTCCTCTCGCGCGCTCGGGGTCAACGGCCAACCCATCGACGGGCTGTACGCCGCCGGGGAGGTCGCCGGCTTCGGCGGCGGCGGCGTCCACGGATACCACTCGCTGGAAGGGACGTTCCTTGGCGGCTGCCTCTTCTCGGGACGCATCGCCGGCAGAGCAGCAGCAGCGGCCTTGGGACATCACGGCGCCAGCAGCCCAAGCCCGTAAGCGATCGCCCTGAAAGCCGCTGTTGCTAACTCACACTGGGAAACTCAGCTACTGGTATGGGCGCCGAGCATGCGGCGCGGCCGGGTGACACCGAAGAGGTGTTTCTCGACAGTCGAACTCCTGCCAGCTCTCTTTTCGTGCACCGCAACATGATTCGGCACCAGCTCACCCGCTTTCCCGCCGAACTCACCAACGAGCCAGATAACCGCAGTTGCGAAGATCCATCGATATCGGAGGTTATCCACGAGGGAGCCGAAGTGCTCGACCAGGAAACCGGGTTCGCTGAACGAGCCGCGCGCGAGTTGCGTGCCACCGGCGAGCGTGTAGGCAAACGCACCACCGATACCCCCGACCAGCTCACCGCCCGGGAGACCCAGATCGCCCGGCTGGCCGGCGAGGGCCTGTCCAACCCGGAAATCGCTGCCCAACTGTTCATGAGCCCGCGCACTGTCGAACATCACCTGCACAAACTCCCAAACCATTAGCCCAATTTCCCGGGCCGAACCCAAGGGCCGCCACACACATCCGGCAGCGCAGCGGCTGTGTCGAATACGCCGACGGTGTCGGGTTTAGAGGCCGAGCGCCGCGGCCAGTTCGACCAGATCGTCGACGCTCAGCTCCCAGTCCTGGCTGGGCTGCGGCGGGCCGGCGCGATTCGGCCCGTATTCCAGTGGCCGGCGCACGAAGACCGTCTTCAGCCCGCAGTCCCGCGCCGCCGCCAGGTCGCTGGTGTGCGCCGCGACCAGACAGACCTCGCTGCGAGGTTGGTTTCTGCGGGTGGCCAACACGCGAAGTTGCTTACGGGGGCGAATCTTGAGCTTGTTGAACACCGGACGGACTGTTCTCGCACCTGTCGGCCGCTGGCGGTGGGCTGGGTTTCGGGCTGCCCGCTGCGGTGGGCGCCCAACTTGCCGCCCCCGACCGGCCCGTGGTCGCGCTGATGGGCGATGGGTCCATGCACTATGCGATCACGGCGCTGTGGACCGCGGCGCGCTACCAGATTCCGGTCACCATCGTGGTTGCCTCCAACGCCGAATACGGCGTGGTGAAAGAGTTCGCGGGCTGGGAGAAGACCCCCGGTGTTCCCGGTCTGGACATCCCCGGCCTCGACATTGTCGCCACCGCCGCCAGCTACGGCGTCGACGCACATGAGGCGCACAGCACCGACGACGTGAGCAAACTGGTCGAAGCCGGCATGGCCGATCGCGACCGACCCACTCTCATCAACGCCCGGACAACCCCAGTCAACTCCTACAACGCACGCGTGAACGCCGCGGATGCCGCACGGTAGTCGCACTGTCAACACCGGAGCACTCTTCCTGAGCGCCCAGCCCGGATTACGACGAAACAGTGAGTGTTCCAACATCAACGAGGAGATTCTCAATGACCACCAATTGTGGTAACCAAGAGATCTTGGCACTAATTGAGGTTTGCACTCCAGATGTCGGCACGCCCTTTAACCACGGACGCTCGCGACTATTTGGCCGCATTCGTCAGGGATTCGGCAACAACGCAGTACACAGCGACTTCAGTAACGCCCGGCAACCGTCGGTCGATGCCGAGGTCGAGTTCCGTTGAGCCTGAACCATATTCGGCATGACGATCACGTCAGGCTGCGACCGGTGAGACGGCGTCAACACGGCGGGCACGTTGAACGGCAGCCGCAAAGTCACGGCGATTGCCAGGGCTGGGTCAATGGTGAAGTCTTAGCAACCAGGCAGTGCGACCCTCACGGATTCCCCGATCTACCCCTTCCCTCAGAGCTGGGCTGCCGGGCGGAGCTGTCTCTCGGCAGCTACAGCTGAGGCCGCCGAACGGGTTCGGGGCGCTGCCGATCGGGTTCCCGTCGGCGCGCACTGGTGCCGCTCCCCCAAGGTAAGCGCTGAGAGCGACAGCAGCACCGATCAATATTTTCGTGATCACTTGGTGGTGTTGAGTAGTCATGTCATGCTCTTTCCTCGAAATAAAGCGGTGGTGAGACTTGATACTGAGAGATGCACTCCGCGAGTCCGAATGCTTCATCGCGGGTAGATTCCGACGTCCGTTGTTCCAGTCGATATAGTCGCGCGCCGGGCAGCCCGCGTCGTCACCGCTGGTACCCATCAGTGCCCCTGACAGCGGGAGTCTTCGGTCCCCAGCTAGCTGCATATCGGTACCTCTGTGCCCGATGTTCCCGTCAACGGGAATGCATGCACGGCCGTGATGCGCCGCCACATGTTCTTTTCCTCGGTGGCGGGTAGGGGTGCAGGTCGGGCCTAGTTCGACTAATTCCAATTTCGTTGAGCGCGGGTCCTCGCTGCAACATGAAGAGCGACAAGTAATCCACAGATCCGGACACTGGGCGCCCCGCGGCGGCGACTTCGGCTGGACCCCAACCGATTCGGGCCAAGCCGAGTCGCCGTATGCCGGGTTAAATCTTGCGGTTCTCGGATTTCATCATCCAGGCGAGCTTCTCCAGCGAGTCGATGACCTCGTGGAGGAGATCGCTCGTGCTGGGGTCGACGGCGTCGACGGCGTCGTGCACATCACGAATGGTGTCGACCGTTGCGTACGTCCGTGCGGTCACCAGATCGACGACATCGCCGGTGTTTACCTCGTTGGCCGGGAACTGCGGCAGGCTCGTCGTTGCCGCGACCGTTTCGGACCGGCCATCGGGAACGGCGTCGAGGGCACGCATCCGCTCGGCGATGGTGTCGCTGGCGTCCCGGGCGGCGTCAACGAGCTCGTCGAGCTGCAGGTGCAGGTCGCGGAAGTTTGAGCCGATGACGTTCCAGTGTGCTTGCTTGCCCTGCAGGTGAAGCTCAACCAGGTCGACCAGCACGCGCTGCAGACTGGCGGCCAGCTCTGGGGACGCCGTGAAGTTGTGGATTTCGTCGGCGTAACGACGATTGCCATGCCGATCGATCTTCTGGGCTGCGGTCATGGTGGGGAATCCTTCCAAGTTGGATGAACTTGCTTGCGTGGACAAGCTTATACTTGCTTGCGTAACCAAGCAACTCCCCTGACGGAGTCCAACCTGTGCCGTCGCTCACAAACAAAGAAGCGGCCTCGACTCAACGAGCCGGCATGGGACCGACGAAGATGACGTCGGGTGGCGAGTCTCGGACGATGGTGGTCTGCGGTCACGCGCTGGGTGCAGATGTGGAATCCTCCGCGGCGGCAATGCGTTCGAGCGCAGTGCCGAGGGCGCGCAGGTCGACACCGTGCAACTGATCCAGCAGGTAATGGCGGACGCAGTTGTGGTGGAGGGGCGTAGCCCGTTGGAGTCGGGCCAGCCCGGCGTCGGTCAAGACCGCGTTGTAGGCACGCGCGTCGTGGGTTGACTGCTCGCGGCGCACAAGGCCGTCGGCTTTCAGCCGCCCGATGGTACGGCTGATCGCACTGAGCGACTGCTGGCAGCGTGCCGCAAGCTCGCTGAGCCCCAGGGTCTGGTCGGGCGCCTGGGACACGAAAAACAACACGATGTAATCGCCGAACGAAAGGCGCTGTTCTCGCTGCAGGTCGGCGTCGAAGCGGCGAAAGAGCGCCGACACCGCCGGGCGCAGCCTATCGATCACTCTCACTTCGTCGTCTGTGAGCGATGTCATCGAGCGGCTTCCTGTCATGCTCCCGACTTTACGCTTGATTGTTCGCGCAAGCAATGATACGTTTGTCGGCGCAAGCAAATTCCAGCGAAATGGAGAGCCCCGTGACCACCCGAATTCTGGCCTTGGTCGGAAGCCTGCGTGCCGGCTCGTACAACAAGCAGCTCGCCGAGGCGGCCGTCAAACATGCACCCGACGGCGTCGACGTCGAGATCTTCGAGAACCTGGCCGACGTGGCCTTCTACAACGAAGACTTCGATCGCCCAGGCGCAGTTGCGGCCGCAGACTGGCTGCGCGTCGAAGTTCAGTCCGCCGACGCGCTGCTACTCGTCACGCCCGAATACAACGGCAGCATCCCGGCCCCGCTCAAGAACGCCATCGATTGGATCTCGCGCCCGCACGGAGCCGGGGTGATCAGCGGAAAGCCGTTGGCTGTTATCGGCGTATCCAATGGCCGCTACGGCGGGGTGTGGGCCCACGACGACGCTCGCAAAGTAGCGAGCATCGCCGGCGCGAGCGTGCTCGATGACGTCACACTGTCGGTGCCGGACGGAGCGACCCGATTCGCGACCACCCACCCCGCGCACGATGACGAGATCGCCGACGCGATGCCCACCATTTTGGCCGCTCTCGCCGCAGCGGTCCCCAACCGTCGACAGCTTGTCCCGGAGTCATGATGAGAAACCATCCGGGCTTGCCGCAAATGGTTGGCGCAGGTCAAGACCAATCGACCGGAATTCACGGATAGGAGTTCATAGCCATGTCAGAAGTCAAACTGCTGGACATCGAGGAGATCGAGCACGAAGTGTTCACCAGGTGGGACATCACCGGCTATCAGGTCAACCGCCACCTGCTCAGCAAGGTTCTCACGGGCACCGAGGGTGTGGTTCTCGACCAGATGACGTTTCCGCCCGGCTTCGTCCATCACATGCATCGGCATCCCTACGCCGACATGGTCATCATCCCGTTGAGCGGGGTGGTGCAGTTTCTCGGCGTGCCAGGCTCCCCCATCGAGGTGGCGCCCGGACATGTCCTTGTGGTCCCGCGCGGGAACTGGCACGAGATCAGCAACGTGGGCAACGTGGACAGCCAGGTCCTGCACTTCTTCACCGGGGTCGGTGCGGTCGACGATATCGGCTACGAGGCCTATGAGAAGCAGGGTCAGGCGGCCCCATCGCCGGGGCACAAGCAAGGGAGCAGCGCATGAGGATAGCGGTGATCGGGCTGGGCAGGATGGGGCGTGCGCTGGCCGAGCGGTTGCTCGAGGAGGGCCACCAGTTAAGCGTGTGGAACCGGACCCCTGGCCGGGCTGGTGCGCTCCAGGAACAAGGAGCCCAGGTCATGGGCTCTGCCGATGACATCGGCGACCCGTGTGATGCCGTGTTCCTGTGCCTGGCCGACGACCAGAGCACCCTCGATGTGGCGGCCCCCAAGGGTCAGGCGCGAGCGAGCTGGGCACAGACCCTGGTGGTCAACACCGGCACGGTGGCTCCCGATGTCATCACTGCTCTGGCGCACGCCTACGGTGAGCGGTTCGTCAACGCGCAGATCATCGGGGCGCCGCAGGCCCTGCGCTCGGGTGCGGCCAAGTTCATCGTCGGCGGCCCGAGATCGGGCCGCGCGGCGCTGCTACCGCTGTGGAAGGCGGTCGCCGGAGCACTCGATGTGGGCGAGGACCCGCAGACCGCAGCGGTCATCAAGCTGTTGCACAACCAGATGCTGCTGGTGCAGCTGGCGGTGATCGCCGAGACCCTACGAGCGGGCCGCGCGGCGGGTGTCGACGACACGACTTTGGCGGCCACCCTGCGCGAATCAGCAATGATGCCGCCGGGTCTGCGCAACCGCATCGACGTCTTCTTCGACCCCGACCACGCCGGTTGGTTCAACACCGTGCAGGGCGCCAAGGATGTGACGCTCTTCTTGGACCTCGCCAAGGGCAGCGGGGCACCGCTGCCCGTCACCGAGGCCGCGCGCGACGCCTACCGGCAAGTGGCTCAGGATGGGTGGGAGACGCACGACATCACCGCCCTGGTCGAGTACGGCCGGCGTTCGCCGTGACTGGCGCCATAGCGAGATCGGCAGATCCGGGTCAGCCTCTCGGATTTCGGCGTGCTCAACGTCGCGTTCCCGTCGATCGGCACTGAGCCGCATGCGTCGGCTTCTGGGCTGCAGTGGGTAATCGACGTCTACCCGCTGGTGCTGGCGTCGCTGCTGCTGCCCGAAGCCACCGCCGACCGATTGGCCGCCGACGGATCCTCCGGATCGGGCTGACAGCCGGGCCGAGACACACGCAAGGAGAAGACGCTGTGAGCCATCAAACCGAGATCGAAACCGACGCCGCGTATCCGCTGCCCGAGCATATGCGGGCCTGGGTACTCGGCGATCCCGGCGAGCTCACCCTGGTGGACAAGCCGATTCCGATACCGGGACGCGCCGAGGTGCTGGTGCGCATCGATGCCGCGGCGATCTGCGCGACAGACCTGGAGATCATCCACCACGGCGCGCCGGCGATCATCGGCGGCGGCGAACCGTTCAACAAGATGTTCACCCCGGGTCACGAATACATGGGCACCGTGGCGGCGCTCGGACCGGGCGTGGACGAGTACCGCATCGGCCAGCGCGTCACCGTGGAGGTCCATGCCGACTGCGGGCAGTGCAAGCGCTGCCGCCAGGGCATGTACACCGCCTGCCTCAACTACGGCCTGAACTACGGTGACGTCGATAAGGGCCATCGCGCCAACGGCTTCACCACCGACGGTGGATTCGCCGAATACGCCGTCAACAACATCAACACCCTTATTCCCCTCCCCGACAGCATGTCCGACGTCGAGGCCACGCTGGTCGTCACGGCAGGCACCGCGATGTACGGGTTCACCGAACTCGGCGGGCTGGTGGCCGGAGACGGTGTCGCCGTGCTTGGGCCGGGACCGATCGGACTGCTCGGCGTCGCTGTGGCCAAGGCACTGGGGGCATCACCGGTCGTTCTGACCGGGACCCGCGACAACCGCCTACAGATCGGTCGCGGGTTGGGCGCGGATCACGTGATCAACGTGCGTAACCAGGATCCCGTCGAAGCGGTACGTCGTATCACTGGCGGCAAGGGGCTGGATTACGTACTGGAGTGCTCTGGCGCCCCCGATGCCGTGAACCAGGCAGCGCGCATGCTCAACCGTGGTGGCCGCATCTGCCTCGCCGCCTTCCCGGCACGAGCCGGCGTCGATCGATGTCGCCCATATCGTGCGCAATAACATCTACGTCTATGGCATCCGCGGCGAGGGCAAAAGTGCCACGCATCGCGCCGAGGCGTTGATGTCGCAGAAACGCTTCGATGCCACAAAGATCCACACCCACACATTCGGCCTGCACGACCTGCCCACGGCGTTGCGCTACTCCCGCGAACACATCGACGATGCGATCAAGGTAGTCGTGACGACGCGCAACGCCGAAGCGTCCGCGGTTGATTCTCATCCTGGACAATGAGTGGTTCAGCCTAAGCTGGCCAACCGATTACGGCGGTATGGGAGTAGGAGCCATCCACCCGCACCTGTTGGTGGGCGAGTTCTTCCCACCCATCGCGCGTGGCGAGATGATCTTAGAGTCTGCACATTTCGCGTTCCATGAGCGTCCGCTCGAAGAAACGCTCGAGGCGACGCTCCGGGTAGTGTCGGCACGCGGGGGGTCGGTGCAAGGCGGCGCCGACAACTCGGATGGCGTCGATCAATTGGTGGGCGATCGTCGTGGGACGCAACGGCACGGCCGCCGCGGCGGAGCTGAACACGACGACGTGGTATCCGTCGGTGCGCTGAAACCCGTTGTTGCGAGGGGTGTCTCGTTTGCTAACGGTGGTCATGGTCGCAGCTACGACATTCTTGACATCCGAGGGGTTCACCGAGGCCGCCTTGACGGCGATGACGGCCTGGCCGTCGCCGGCGACGGGATCAGCGAGCTCGGCGACCTGCAATACATGCGGATCGCCGAAGTGATCAAACCGTAAGGCACGCATAGGATCTCCTCCTTCGGAAGGGTAGGCCGGTCTGCGGCATCGCGAGCTCATAACCCTCCGTGAACGCCGTGGGCAGTGCGGTGATCACCTTGTGCTCCTGAGGGGTCCGTGGGGGCACCCTCTTGCCGCGTGTCGTGCCTGAAGGATACCTCTTGTTTGTGCGCGCAAGCAAGTGTATAGTTGTTGGCGCAAGCAATTAATTGCGGACAGGAGACCCCTAATGAGCATCCGGATTCTCGCCCTGGTCGGCAGCCTGCGCGCCGGCTCCTACAACCGCCAGCTCGCCGAGGCCGCCGTCAAGCACGCCCCCGACGGCACCGACGTCGAGATTTTCGAAGGACTGGCTGAAGTGCCGTTGTACAACGAAGACCTCGACCGGCCAGGTGACGTCCCGGGCCCGGCCCAGTCGCTGCGCGACGCCGTTCAGCGCGCCGATGCGCTGCTGCTGGTCACCCCGGAATACAACGGCAGCATCCCCGCCGGGCTCAAAAATGCCATCGACTGGACCTCACGCCCCTTCCACAGCGGGGCAATCGTCGACAAGCCGGTCGCTGTCGTGGGCACCTCCGGTGGGCGTTACGGCGGGGTGCGGGCGCACGAGGACACCCGCAAAACCGCCCGCGTCGCCGGAGCGCGCGTGCTCGACGACATCGCCCTGTCCGTGCCCCGGGCAGCCGAACGATTCGCCACCACCCACCCGGCAGATGACGACGAAGTCGCCACCGCTATGCCCGAAGCCCTGGCCACGTTGGCCGCGGCCGCCCGAGCCACTACCGAGGCCGCCCCACAGAAGCCATGACGCGTGGCGGCGTTGGTGGCGAAGCGTTCGCGCAAGCAAGGAGGACTGCGGTGCTGGATTTCGGGGCGCTACCGCCGGAGGTCAACTCCGCGCGCATGTATGCCGGACCCGGGTCAGCGCCGATGCTGGCCGCCGCGACGGCCTGGGACGATCTCGCCGAAGACCTGTACTCGACGGCAGCGTCCTACAGTTCGGTGGTCTCAGGGTTGACCAGTGACGCATGGTTGGGGCCGTCATCGGCGTCGATGGCGGCCGCGGCCACTCCCTATCTGGCGTGGATGAGCAGTACTGCCGGGCAGGCCGAGCAGACCGCCAGCCAGGCCCGCGCAGCAGTGGCCGCCTACGAGACGGCGTTTGCGATGACGGTGCCGCCGCCGGTGATCGCGGCGAACCGCACCCTGTTGGCGGCGCTAGTGGCCACCAACATCCTGGGTCAGAACACCCCGGCGATCGTGGCCACCGAGGCCCACTACGCCGAGATGTGGGCCCAAGACGCCGCCGCCATGTACGGCTATGCCGGGTCCTCCGCGAGCGCAACCCAGCTGACACCGTTCACCGCACCGGTGCCCACCACCAATGCGGCCGGGTTGGCCGCGCAATCCGCCGCCGTCACCCATGCCGCCGGCAGCGCCCCCGGCACTTCCGCACAGACCATCATGTCGACGGCCCCGCAGTTGGTCTCCGCCTTGCCCCAGGCGCTGCAGAGCCTCGCATCATCGACATCGACGTCGTCCTCGTCGTCGCTGGTGGACCTACTGGCCAGCTTGGCCCCGGACGCCGGGGTCCTGGCCGGGGGCATCGGCACGGTAGGTGCGGGCGTGGGAAGCGGGGCCGGGTCCGTGGGGATGGTGGACATCGTGCTGGGCATCGTCGGGACGGTGGCGCAGGCGCCGGGGCTCGCTTCCAGCGGCAGCGGGGCCGCAGGATCGGCGTTGCTCGCCACGAGTGGGGGCGCTTCGGGCACCGGTGTGCTGGTGGACCGAATTGGGGCCGCTGCGCCAGCGTCGGCGAACCTCGGCAGGGCAGTCACGGCCGGTGCGTTGTCGGTGCCGCCGAGCTGGACCGCGGCCGCGCCCAGTGCACCGCCCGTCGCGACGGTATCGGACATCACCCTGGCCGCCGAACCGATCTCAACAGGTATGCCGCCGGCCATGTGGAGCGCGCTGCCGATGGCACAGCTGACCGGACGCGGTACTACCCCCCGATACCGGACGCCTCAACGCAACACCCGACCACGCAAAAACGACCGCCCATCATGGTTATGAGCACGCTGACAGGACAGAGCAACCAGTCTGTTGCCACCGCTGACGGCCTCGACGGCTTGGTCGCCAATAGCCGTGTGGAGCCAACTTTGACCGCGACCGCCACGGTCGACAGACAAACCGAAACGCACGTCAGCGGCTACGTGGTGTCGACACAGAATCTGATTCCTTTGTGGAACAGCAAGATTCGGTGCCTCTGCTGCAGATGTCAGCAGGTGAACGATCGAGGGAAGGAGAATCCTGATGTCGTTTGTGACTACACAGCCGCAGATGCTTACAGCGGCGGCAAGTGATTTGCAGACAATTGGCTCCGCCTTGAGTGGCCGCAATGCCACCGCGGCGGGCCCGACGACTGGGGTGATTCCCGCCGCAGCCGACGAGGTTTCGGCGTTGACGGCGGCGCAATTCACCGCGCAAGCGCAGATGTATCAGGCGGTCAGCGCCCAGGCGGGGGCGGTGCATGACATGTTTGTGACCACCCTGGCGGCCAGTGCCAGTTCATATGCGGCTACCGAGGCCGCGAATACGATTGCGGCGAGCTAAATCTCTGCAGCAATCGGTGTCGCGGACGGCGTCGGGCAGAGGCCTGCAGCCAGGAGCGTCAGCGCTGCAGCGCGCGGCCAGGCATCCCTGGGCAATCCGCCGCAATTGGTGACGGACCAGTGCCATGCTCGGCGGCCGAGGCGAGTCTTTGTGCGACCAGGTCACTGGCGTCAACTGGAGGCGACCAGCCGGTAAGCGGCGGCACGGCTGATTCCCAGCAGCTGCGCCGCGTGTGGCACCGCAAGCACCAACGGAAGTTCATTCCGCACGTTGATTCCCGAAATATGTTCTTGCACTTCGTGACCGATGGCCCTGAGGGGGACCAGCGCCAATTATTACGTGGACTCCTGGAAATGTTTGCGCTGGGCTTCGCGGCGTCGCTGCGCGGCGTGGAATCGTTTGACGGTGACCGGGTCTTTCGGTTGCAGGGCAGGGATTTCGACGGGGCGACCGTCGCTGTCGACGGCGACCATCGTGAAGTAGCAGCTGTTGGTGTGTCGGCGTGTTCCACGTTGGATATCGACAGTATCAACCCGGATTCCGATCTCCATTGATGTTCTGCCGGTGTAGTTGACAGCGGCGGAGAAGGTCACCAGATCACCGACGTGGATGGCTTCGCGGAACAGCACCCGGTCGACAGACAGGGTGACGACATAGCCGCGGGCGTACGTGCTGGCACAGGCGAAAGCGACCTGGTCGAGGATCTTGAGGATCCCGCCGCCGTGCACGTTGCCGGAAAAGTTGGCTATATCGGGCGTCATGAGAACCGTCATGCTCACGGTGGTCTGGCGATCGTTTGTGGCCGCGTTCTTGTTCACTTAGTCCTCCTCGTCGAGCAACCGGTCGGCGAGCGCGCGGCCCATCCTGCCCAGTCCGATGACCGTTATCCGCATGCGCTGGGCCCTTGCCGATCGGCGTCGAATTGTCGCATCAACCATGAACTCCGTGTCCAGTGCGCTGATCACCTTGTGCCCCTGCGCGGTCCGTGGGTGCACCCTACTTGCCGCGTGTCGTCCCTCAAGGATACCTCTTGTTTGTCCGCGCAAGCAAGTATATTATTGTTGGCGCAAGCAATTATTTGGCTAGGAGACCCCAAATGAGCATCCGGATTCTCGCCTTGGTCGGCAGCCTGCGCGCCGCCTCCTACAACCGCCAACTCGCCGAGGCCGGCGTCAAGCACGCGCCCGACGGCACCGACAGCGCGATGATGGGCGACCGCCCCGGAGTTCGGCTTCCTGGCATCAAACGAACGGTAAGGACAAGCGACGGCGTGTCACTGTCAGTCCGCGAGTACGGATCTCGAGACGCCGCCCATACCGTCGTCCTTCTCCACGGGCTCTGCTTGAACAAAAACTCCTGGAACATCCAGATCGGTCACCTGCGTCGTCAATACGGTGACAGCGTCCGGATCATCAGCTACGACCACCGCGGCCACGGCGACTCCGGGGCCGCACCGATGCACACCTACCACATCGACCGGCTGGCCGCCGACCTCGCCGATGTGCTCGTATCCCTCGGCGTCAGAGGCCCCCTCACGCTTGCCGGACATTCCATGGGCGGCATGGCGGCTCTGGCCTACCTGGGTCGCCCCGCCGGCCAGCGACCTGTCCAACCCGTTGGGCTCATCCTCGTCGCCACCGCGGCGGGCAAACTCGCCGAGCGCGGCCTGGGCCGGCTCCTGGCCAACCCCGCCACAGACATCTTCTACGAACTCGCAGACCACGCACCGCGCGCCGTCGCAGACCGTGTCCTTCGTGCACTTGCCCGGCCGGTATGCGGAGCCGTTGTCAGATATGGCGGATACGGTACAGCGAGCCGGGACGCGCTTGTCGCGGTGTCGGCTGCGACCGTCAACGCCACCCCAGTTGCAACGAAAGCCGGCTTTCTGCGCGCTCTACGCCACTACGACCAGTATCGGACTCTGAGTTCCATCACAGCCACGACAGTGGTCATCAGTGGTGGCGCGGACAGGCTCACCCCGCCGTCGCATGCCCACGACCTGGCACTCGGTATCCCCGGGGCGATGCGCGTACACCGGCCCACCGCCGGTCACATGCTCTTGGATGAGGCGCCGCACGTGATCAGCAACGCCATCATCGGCGTTATCGGTGCGCACCGGACCGGCGCAATGAAACGCCGTGTCATGCGTAATTACGACAAATCGGTGTCGCGCCAGCCGCTCGCATCCCAGGAAGCCGGCTAGCTTTGCGTGGTGGGGGCGAAGTCCACAATCAGACCAACTCGGGTTTCATGCTGCGGTAAGCGCCGTGTGAATGATTGCGGCTTCGGTCAAGTTGCCGCCAGACGTTCGCCAGTTCGCTGCGGTTGGGGCTCGTTGCGCTGTTCACCCGCGCGGTTTCGCTCTCGAGCGAATCACATTGGTCGATATGCCCTTTCGGAGCATTTCAGGACGGGTGCTGTCCCCGTGTCGACACGCCGACCGGGTTGTCACACCCAGAGGCTCCCCTACCGAAAGCTCGGTCAGACCTCGAAGCGGGATTTGAATCGTTCGAGGCCGACGGTGATGCTTTTGGCCTGGGTGTATTCATGGATGGCTTCACCGCCGTGCTCGCGACCGATTCCGCTCATCTTGTAGCCGCCGAACGGAATCTCGGACTGATAGCCATACGAGTTGATAAAGACGTTGCCCGATTCCAAGGCATTGGCGATTTTTGTGCTTTTCCGAATATCGTTGGACCAGACGTAGCTCGCGAGCCCATAGTCGGAATCGTTCGCCATCGCCACGGCATCAGCGAGCTCGCGGTAAGCCATTGCGCAGAGGACCGGACCGAACAATTCGTCGCGCGCCACCGACATCCGCGGCGTCACGTCCGTGAGTATCGTCGGCGGAAGGAAATTCCCTTTCTCGAGGCCCGGCTGTCGGACCTTGTCTCCACCGCAGTAGACGTTCGCGCCATCGGCCCGCGCTTTGTCGATTTTTTCGATGATGTCGGTTAGACGTTCCGAAGACATCAGTGGCCCGAGCTGGGTGCGAGCGTCCAGTGGATTCCCCATCGGGATTTTTGCTGCCTTCGCGGCAAGGTCCGCGATGAATTTGTCATGCATGCTGGCGGGCACAAACAAGCGGGTGCCGGCAAAGCACACCTCCGCTTTGCGCGCGAACGCTTGCGTCAGGACGCCGTCGATGGCCTCGTTCCAGTCGACGTCTTCACAAACGATGATGGGTCCTTTGCCGCCAAGCTCGAGAACGGCCGGCGTCACCGTGTGCACCGCCTGTTGAAGAATTTCGTGCCCGCCTTCCGTTCCGCCGGTGAAGATGATCTTGCGGACCTGAGGATGCTCGACGATCGCCTTGCCGACTGTTCGGCCGCTGCCCGTGATGATGTTGACGGAGCCCGGCGGAAATCCGGCTTCTTGCACGGTCTTTGCGAATCTCAAAACGCTGAGCGGCGCGACGACGGAGGGTTTGACGACCATGGTGTTTCCGCAGGCGACGGCTGCGGCGAAGCCGCGGGCCATGAGTTTGAGCGGCGTGTTCCACGGAACGATCTGGCCGATGACGCCGTACGGCTCCCGCCGGACGTAGTTGAATCGGGGCCCAAGATCTTGGTAGAGACCCTCGATCTTGCCGGCAAACCCGGCATAGTATTCCAAATGCTGCGCCGAGGTGGCGACCTCCATCCTGGTCTCTCGGATGGGAATCCCGGTGTCGACGGCTTCCAGGGTTGCGAATATTTCAAGGTCGCGGCGCAGCAGTTCGGCGAGTCGATACAGCAGCGTTCCGCGATCGCGGCCCGTAAGCGACTGCCACGCTGGTGATTTGAAGGACGTCGCTGCGGCCTCAATCGCATTCTGGACTTGCGCCTCGCTCGCGGGCACGACACGGCAGATCTCTTCGTTGTCGAAGGGGTTCGTAACCGAGATCGCGTTTGTCCCGGAGCCCGGCTGAAACCGCCCGCTGATGTAAAGCTCGGTCGTGACGAGTTGTTTGATTTCCGACAGTGGCATGATTTTCATTGGTCATTTTTCCTTGTTCAATTGAAGTGCTATTCCGATAAGTGGGGTGTCCGCGGGTCGGGCGAGGGACCGATCCACACCGTTTTGACGTTGGTGAACTCGCGCGGGCCGAAGGTGCCGAGCTCGCGGCCGTAGCCGCTGCGTTTGATGCCGCCAAAGGGCATACGCGGGTCGGACGTCACGATGTCGTTGACGAACACCGCGCCGGCGCCGAGCTGGGGAATCAGCGTGGCTGCACGCTCCAGATCCGAGGTCCACAAGCTCGCCCCGAGACCGAATTCCGTCCCGTTGGCCACCTCGACCGCACTACTGGCGTCTGGGACGCCCATGATCGCGGCGACAGGCCCGAACGTCTCCTCGGCGCTAACCGCCATCCCCGGGGCTACGTCATCGAGGACCGCGGGGTTGAAGAAGTAGCCACGCCCTTCCAGCGGTGTTCCCCCGGTGATCAACCGCGCCCCGGCCGACACACTGCGCTCAACCTGACCTGTCAGCGACTGCCTGATGCTCGCTTTGGCCAGCGGCCCCACCAGGGTGCTCTCGAGCATGGGGTCGCCTACCGTCAGCTTCGCGACGCCGGCGGCGAACGCTTCGGTGAACTCGCTGCGGATCGCGTCTTCGACGATGAACCGTTTGGCGGCGATACAGCTCTGCCCGGCATTGTGGTTACGCGCGGAGACGGCGGCGGCCGCGGCGGCGGCGACGTCGGCGTCCGCCAGCACGATGAACGGATCAGAGCCGCCGAGTTCGAGCACTTGGCGCTTGAGGTGACGGCCCGCGGTGGCGGCCACCAGCTGCCCGACCTGCGTTGACGCCGTCAGCGTGATTGCGTGGATTCGGTCGTCGGCGATGAGGTCGGCGACCTGTTCGGTGCCCACCAGCAGGGTGGTGAACAGGCCGGGTGGGCACACCTGATCAATGATCTCGGCGATGTCGAGTGCGCATTGCGGCACGTTGTCCGCGTGTTTGAGCACGATCCCGTTGCCGGCCAGAAGTGTCGGAGGGGCAAGCCGGAAGACTTGCCACAGTGGGAAGTTCCAGGGCATGACTGCCAACACCAGCCCCAGTGGCTCGTAGGACACATAGGACCGCTTGGCCGAGGTGGACACCGGCTGGTCGGCGAGCATCGCCGGCCCGTGCTCGGCGTAGAACTCGCAGCACCACGCACTTTTATCGACTTCGGCCAGCGACTCCAGGAGCGGTTTGCCCATCTCCTGGGTGATGTGCAGGGCGAGTCGCTCCCTGTTGGCGCGCAGCGCGTCCGCCATGGCAAACAGGCTTTTCGCCCGCTCGCTGATCGGCAGTGCCCGCCACGTCTGCGCGGCGGTCGCCGCACAGCCCAGGGCGCGGTCGACGTTTCGGGCCGGGGTTGGCTCGAAGGTGGCATTGATTTCTTCGGTGGCGGGGTTAATCGAAACTATCTGTGAGACCGACATGGAGCCCTCCTTGAGGTCCGGTAGGTGATTGCAGAAAAATTGGATTGAAAAAAGGTGATCGACGCTTGCGGAGGCAGTTAAAAGAACTGCCGCTGATAATCATTGAACTGCCCGGCGTGCTACGTCTTCGAGCTGCGGGCCCGCCCAGAGATCGTCGTCGTCGGCAATTTTCTTACGACCTTCAGGCGAGTTCAGCGTTTCGAGAACTGTACGCGCAAGTTCCTCGTACCATTGCCCGACTTCCGGCGGGTAATCGGCGTAGCTGCCATTCTCGCGGAGAATTGGGCCTTCGATGGTATGGATGTCGGTGATCCCGTCGAATTCCTGCGTGTAAGGTTTGCCGAGCCGTGCGGCCGTCGGCGCGTCGATTGTTGCGTCGAGCTTGATCCAGCGGCCGTTCAGGAAGGCTTCCCCCAGCGAGTGCCAAGGCAACGGTCGACCGCGTTTGCCGCCCCAGAGTGCGCGAACCTCCGGTGAGAGGAACTCCTTTTCGGGAGAGTCGAGCGTCTGGAATGCGACGCGTGCGGGCACGCCCGCGGCCCGTGACAACGCCACGAATGAGCTGGCCTTACCCATGCAGAAGGCGACGCCGTGCTCGAGGACGGCGCTGGCCGAGCGCTGGCCGGCCGCCAGATAGCGGAAGGACTCGAGAACGTCGTACCGAAGATCGCGGACATAGAGGTAGATCGCCCTGATCCGCTCGACATCGGACTCCGCGCCGTGTGTGAGTTTGTCCGCGAGCGCGGCCACTAACGGGTGGTCCGCGTCGAGGTATTCGGTAGATTCCAGGTAGGAATCGGCGTTGTCGGTCAAGCTGTTTTTGGCATGCATCACAGAACTAATCCTTACTTATTGGCTACCTAGTTAAAATGATGAGAGCGATTCATCAGCTTCGGATAGCAGCTCCCCGGAATGCCGTAAGGACCTTTTCGCCAACGGTATGTATAAGCTCCGATTGTGCAACATGCGGAATCGTGAACAGGAATGTGTCCACTCCGGATTCGTAATACTCATTGATCCGCTCGATGCACTTATCCGCGGGGCCGACGATCAGACCCGGATCTGGAATTGCCGAGAACTCCGCTCTGATCTGGGCTTCCTGTTCGGCGGAATGGGTCGGTGCGAGCAACGCGGTCAGTGAAAATCGTAGTGTCGAGGGATCACGTTCAACTGAGGCGCAAGCCTGCGCAAGGAAATCTTTGCGCTGCCTCACTTTCTCGGGCGACCAAAACCGGATGTTGATTCCCTGCGCAGACCGGGCGGCAATCCGGTGCACCCGGTCCCCCTCCCCTCCGACCCATAGCGGTGGATGTGGCTTCTGGAAGGGCGGTGGATCACAGACGGCGCCGTCCAGCGTGTAGAACCGGCCCGAGTACACCGGGTTGGGCTGCGTCCAGATCGCCTTGATCACCTCCAGCGCCTCACCGAAAGCGGAGACTCGATCCCCCACCGGCGCGAACGGGATTCCGTACGCTTCGAATTCGCGCTGAAACCAGCCGGCGCCCAACCCGAGGTCCAAGCGCCCCTCGGAGATGACGTCCAACGTGGCTGCCATCTTGGCCAGTACTGAGGGATGACGGTAGGAGTTACACAGCACGCTGGTCCCGAGGCGGATATTTGCCGTGTCGCGGGCGAGCGCGCTCAGCGCTGTCCATGCCTCTAGTAAAGGCGTCGACGCCGGCCGCGTTCCCTTTTGGCGCTGACCATCGCCGCCAATGCCGGCGTCCTGGGCGTAGTCGTCGGGACTCAACGTCAGGAAGTGATCGCACACCCAGGCTGAACTGAAGCCGTAGCTTTCGGCGATGTTGGCTACCCGGACCATCTCGGGATATTCGCTGATCGCGAGTCCGTGTGTCACCAGCGCAAGAATCAACCCGAAATGCGGGCCATCGTGTTGGGACTGGTCGTCGTTGTATTCGGTCATCGGACTACCTACCTTTCGGTCATTCCGGCCTGCCGCCCAGGCATCGTCCGAGGCAGCGTGACGGAGAATTCGTATCGCTCGGGACGGTGGTGGAAGACCACGACCTCCAGCGGGTTGCCCTTGTCGGTGTAACTCGTGCGCCGCAGCACCAGAACGGGTGCGCCTACCGACAACCCCAGTGCTGCAGCGATTTCCGAGGAGGCGCCCGCGGCGTGAATCTCGTGGGTGGCCGAGCCAATGCGCACTCCGAGTCGTTGTTCCCACATCGTGTACGTCGTCTCGGTCGCGGGCTCTGCCGACAGCAGCGGCTCGACGGCATCGTCGGGCAGATCTGCCGGCAGATACGCGGTCACAATCGCCATCGGCTGATCGTTCTCGGTGTAGCGCCGCTGGATCCGCAGGACTTCCGAACGCCCCAGAGTGGCGCCCACCCGTTCCGGTGCTGGGACGACTTCATGGGACAGCACCTCGACGTGGGGCGTCACTCCCCGGCTCACGAGGACTTCGGTGATGGTTCGGACGCCGGACTCCAACTCCTGTTTGACCGATTCAGCCACGAATGTGCCCAAGCCCTGACGTCGGATTAGCCAGCCCTCGTCTTCGAGAATCCCGACCGCGGCGCGCACGGTTACCCGGCTCAACCCCGAACGCTCGATCAACTCTTGTTCGGTCGGCAGCCGACTGCCCGGCGGGAGCCGCTGCTCCAGGATTTGCGCTTTCAACAGTTTCGCGAGCTGGGCGGTCGCCGGCACACTTCCGCGGGAGACGCGCAGGTCAGCATCCGCGAGGTCAAATCGAGGGGAATCCTTGTCAGACGTCATGAAACGTATTACATCGCATCCGAGAGCCATCCCGGATGCCTGTCGATCGCCCACCACCTCGGCTAACCCACCTCGAGTGGCCCCGGTGGTCGGAAGCTTGACAGTCGTCATAATACGTATTAAAACGTCTAGTAGACCACTTGTCAAAGTGACCTCACCCACTCATCAGGAGAGTTACTCGTGTCCCACCCCGTAGGCGTTATCGCCCGATTCGCCCCCCTCCCCGAAAAGCGCTCTGATCTGCGCGCCCTCCTCGAAGGCATGGTCGGTCCTACCCGATCCGAGCCGGGATGCCACAGCTACAACCTCTACGAAGTGCCCGTTGACGGCGACCTGGTGCTGATCGAGCGCTACGACGACCCGGCCGCCCTCGAACACCACCGCACGACCGAGCACTACCTCAACTACCGCGCCCAACTGGGCCCGCTACTGGCCAGCCCCATCTCCGTCGCCGTGCTCGCGCCCCTCGATGAGGCCTAGCGATTCACTCCCCCGCACGGAAGCCGCAGAGCGGATGGGAAGCGCAATCCCGTTCAGGGCGTGATGTATCGCCCCACCGGGGTGTCTGGTGATGGTTGATCGGGGACTGCATGCGGGTCTCCGCTGGCGGCGGCCGCGATGCGTTCGAAGGCATTGCCGATGGCTTTGAGGTCCACACCATTGAGGTGATCGAATAGGTGGCGACGCAGGCTAGCGAAGTGGGTTGGGACGGCTTGCTCCAATCGGGTGAGCCCGGCATCGGTGAGCACAGCGTTGTAGGCGCGGGCGTCCTGGGAGGACTGCTCACGGCGGACCAAGCCCTGCGCCTCCATCCGCCCGACGGTACGGCTAATTGCGCTCAAGGACTGCTGGCAGCGCCGAGCCAGTTCGCTGAGCCCTAAGGTGCGGTCGGGAGCCTCGGATAAAAACATCAACGCGACGAATTCGGCGTGCGACATGCGATGCTCGCGCTGCAAGTCAGCATCGAGTTGCCGCATCATGGTCACAAAACCCGGGTGCAGGGCGCGAATCACCTTGAATTCACCCGCGCTAAGCGGGATCACCCCTCCGGCCTTCGTACTTCGTGCTCTCTTGCTGCCGGGCTTAGCTGCCATGAGTTTCACCATACGTAGTATCTGCTCGCGCGAGCAAGTAAAGCATCGCCGTCGCCACGGCGACCACGCCCGCTCGTCAGCCGGCGGCTAATCCCGGCAGCAGGATGGCAACCAATCCGTTGGCGTGAGCGTCGATCCACGTGGGGCTCTTCGGATCCTGGCCGGTGAGAAGGCGGACTTCGGGGGCGTTCACGTACGGCAGCGATGCCGCGCCGATGAGCACGTAGTACAGGATCTCGCTGTCGATAGGTGCAGCAACCCCGGCGTCCCGAAGGATCTGCCACGCCGGCCTAATGGCATCAAAGACCGGCTTCACGTGGGTCTCGGTCATCCATGTCAACCGGTCGCTGGCCGCCGTGCCCTCGTGGACCATGATCTGGTTGAGTTCGGGATGCTCGGCGGCGAATCGCACGAACCGCCGGATCCCCTCGGCAAACGCAGTAGCAAGCGCCGCGACATCAATCCCGGTGAGCTTCGTAGGTATCACGCCATCCAACGCCTTAGCCCAGAGCCCGAAGAGGTGATCCACCGCGGCCATCCACAACGCCGCTTTCGACTCGAAGTGGTAGTTGATCTGCGGCTGGTGCGCTTGAACACGCATCGCGATCGTCCGCGTCGATGCACCGTCGAAGCCCTTGGCGCCGAACTCGACCAGGGCCGACTCCAGCAGTGCCTCGCGGATATTGGTCCTATTCCGGCGCAGGCGCACTGTGTTCGGGGCTTGGATCTTGCGTTGCATCGTTAAGAGTGTACAGCTATTATCATCCGATAATATGAGGGAGTGATAACGATTCGTCAATGGCCTTGGAGGCTGAAATGAGTGGCACCCTTTTTGGACGTGCCAGCGATGTGGTCGTTCGCAAACTGTTGCGGTCGCCGTTGCACGGACTGCTGAGCCAACGATTGCTGATCATCACTGTGACCGGCCGCAAGACCGGCCGTCGTTACTCCAATCCGGTCGGATATGCCCAGCATGACGGTGCCCTGTTGGTCGGCAGCGTCGCAGGCTGGCGTCGCAACCTCCGTCCGGGCGAGCTGGTTCCGGTCCGTCTGCGTGGAGCCGACGTCCTGGCCGAAGCCGAGGTGATCACCGACGAGGAGCGCGCGGCCGAGTTCTATCGGATGATCCTCCCCCGTAACCCCGTGCACGCTCGCTACGCCGGAATTCACACCGACCCGGACGGACAACCGAACCGTGCCGACCTTCGCCGCGCCTTATCCGCAGGGGCTGCTGTCATCCGGCTGACCGTGCGCGACTGAGTGGCGGCACGACCGGCGGCCGACAGCCCACCACGGACCGGCGGTCGTCTGCGTATCGCCTAGTTGGTATGGGCAAGGTCTTCCTGACAATGCTTTACCTGCGGTTTCGATACGCCTAAACAGCAGCGCGGCTTGCCATTTCAGCGCTCCGCTTCGGCGTCGGCCCAGTTCAAGCAGACGTGAGTGCCACCGTTCGTCCTGGCGCATGGTGGCATTCACGTGTCCACCCAGCGGCGGGGACGGTCGAACAACACGCCACCCGGCGACTGCGTCTTGGCCGCTAGGCCCAGCCGCCTTTCACGCCGACCGGCCGCAACCGTCGACAACGCCCCAGCCGCACCGCCGGTGTCCTCGCCCGGCGCAGGCGCACCTTCTTCGGCGTCGGGGTCTTGCGTTCCGTCGTTCGAAGTGTACTCTTATTATCACTCGATAATAACGCTGGAAGGCCAGACCATGAGTACTGCTCCCCAAACCACGAACCATGACCACGATCGCGCTTCGGCGCGGCTGTTGCCGCTGTCGAAGGATCCGTTTCAGGCGCCAACGGACCGCGACATGCTGCCCTCTGAGCGGCGGGAATTCGTCCGGACCCACCGGACCTGTGTATTCGGCTACGGCCGCAAATCGGACGGTCCGGCGATGTCGATCGTCTACTACGTGCCCGACGACAACGACGACCTGCTGGTGGCGACCATGGGTGAACGCGCCAAGGCCAAAGCGGTGGCCCGCAACGGCAAAGTCAGCCTCTGCGTACTCGACGAGACCTGGCCGTTCGCCTACCTGCAGGTCTATTGCGACGCCGTGATCGACGACGACGAGGAAACCCTGATCGACGTGATGATGGCGGTGGCTGAACGCATGTCGGGTGAGCCAGTGCCGCCGGAGCTCCGTCCCGCGGTCAAAGCGGTCGCCGAGGAGGAAGGCCGGGTACTGGTGCGCTGTCGACCGTATGCGACGTTCGTGACGCCGCCGCGACACCTGCACAGCAACGAGCAGCAGGAACTGACCCACTGGGTTTCGGCGTCGATGCCCTGGGACGCTCCCGACAGGCCGGCGAACTGATGGCCGA